>JAAUYB010148720.1_pt1 | contig 79110 bp, 54 predicted proteins | sample 7278071 | NCBI WGS metagenome assembly JAAUYB01 (sample SAMN14350121, study PRJNA611818) | marine sediment metagenome | isolation source: surface marine sediment (1.8m) | place: French Polynesia: Moorea | collected 2018-08
AGCATCGCGGGAACGAATACCATGAAGCAACCGGCGAAGTTAAACACATCACGTTCAAAAAGCTTTCTTAAAACCCGTAGTAGTCGGCCCCGATGGTTTTAGCCATATGAGAGAATTCGAACCTATTGCCTTGGAAGAGTTGAAGGCGGGCTGGAAAGCGCGAGAGAAAAAAGAAAAGAAGCTTCGACAAGAAAGAGAAGCGGCGGAGAAAAAACGTAAACAAGAGTTTGCCGGATGACACAAGTCATAAAGTGCAGTGCAACTTTAGTGGAACCGGAGGATTCTGATGTTTGCACCTGATGAAATGACGGTCGTTCGAGTTAAGAACAATTGGACACGTGCCGGTCTTCGACGCTATGCGCCGACCGTAATGCCTGGGGCCTTTTGCGCGACGAGTAGGGTTGCGCCCGGAACCTGCCACGGTCTACAATGCCGTCAATACATGGCCGCGAGGTGGGATCATGATGAATCGCCGGTTGTTCGTTCAATCCATGCTGGGCCTGGGCGCCGCGCCTTTCGTGACCGCCGCGCCGCCCAAGAAACGAAGGGGGCCGTCCTTGATCAAACCCAAACGGCTGGAGAAAGGGCAAACCGTGGGCCTGATCGCGCCCGCCAGTAATGCCTTCGAAAACGAGAGCATCCGCTTCGCCATGGAAATCGTGGAATCGCTGGGCTTCAAGGTGAAACCCGGCAAGCACCTGTTCAAGCGCTGGGGCTACCTGGCCGGTTCCGACGAGGAGCGCGCCGGGGACCTGAACGCCATGTTCAAGGACGACAGCGTGGACGCCGTCTTTGCCCTGCGCGGCGGCTACGGCGCCCCGCGCATCCTGCCCATGCTGAACTACAAGGTGATTCGCAAGAATCCCAAACCCTTCCTGGGATACAGCGACATCACCGCCCTGCACCAGGCCATCCACAAGGAAACCGGGCTGGTCACCTTCCACGGTCCCATTGCCATGCAGACCTGGGACGATTACGCCCTGGCCGAGATGAAAAAAGTCATGGTCAACACGGAAGCGCCCGTCGTCATCGGCGCCCCGCCGCCGTTCGAGGTCAGCGAGGGCAAGGTGGAAGCGGTCAACCGGCTCACCCGCATCGTGCCGGGCAAGGCGCGCGGCGGTTTGACCGGCGGCAACCTGTCGCTGATGACCCTGCTGATGGGCACGCCCTACGAGCCGGATTTTAAGGACAAAATCGTCTTCCTGGAAGACGTCGGCGAGAAGCCTTACCGGGTGGACCGCATGCTGACCCACCTGTGGCTGAGCGGCAAGCTGCACGATGCGGCGGGTTTTGCGCTGGGCAAGTTCACCGACGCCGATCCCAAAGGCACCAGCCTCAGCCTGGAAGAAGTCTTCATGGATCGCCTCAAGGTGCTGGGCAAACCCGCGATTCGCGGCCTGATGATCGGTCACGTTGCCAAACAGACCACGGTGCCCATGGGCATCCAGGCGGAACTGGACGTGGACGCGGGCACCCTGACCATGTTGGAACCCGCGGTATCCTGAATGCGCACCCCGCTCCCCGCCGACCGACCGGCGCTCACGGCACTGTGTCGTCGTTGCCTGATCTTCGACCATCCCACCGAGGCCCTGCTCCAGGAAAAGATCTGGGATGATCCCGATTACAACCCGGATCTGGTCTTGGGTATGGAACACGGGGGTCAACTCGCGGCCCTGGCCATGGGCGTGGTACGCGGGGACACCGGTTATATCAAGTTGATTGCGGTAGAGCCTCAACTGCGCGGTATGGGTTACGGCGGCAGGCTGCTGACCGAGTTGGAACGCCGTATGGCGCCGCATGTAAGCCGCTTCCGAGTCGCCGAATCCGCGCCCAACTACTGGTGGCCGGGCGTGGACGTGCGTTACACCGGCGCCGTGATCTTCTTCGAACGCCACGGCTACCGCAAGTTCGACCAAACCTACAACATGACGGTTGACCTGACCAACCTGCCCGAGGACGGCCTCAGACCCAACAACATCACCATCCGCCGCGCCCAAGCAGCCGACCGCGATCTACTCGACCGCTTCCTGGCCCGGTTATGGCCCGCGTGGCGAGCCGAGGCCGCCGCTGCCATGAGCCGCGGACCGATTGCGCTGCACCTGGGTTTTGTCGACGATCAACCGGCGGGTTTCGCCGCCTACGACAGCAATAACCCGGGTACCGGCTGGTTCGGACCCATGGGCACGGACCCGGCCTTCAGGGGCAACGGCCTCGGCCGGGCGCTGCTGCTTGCCTGCCTCAGGGACCAACGGGCGCAAGGCCTGGACAAGGCGACCATTCCCTGGGTGGGCCCGATCGCCTTCTATCACCGAGCGGTCAACGCCGAAATCGACCGCGTCTTCTTCCGCTACCGGAAGGAAAATGACGCGCCCTGATGGCGCTACCGTTCCACAAAACCGTCGTCCGCGTGGTCGCGCTCCATGGTTCTCAGGCGACCGATCATGGTCTTCAGGTCGCGGAACCCGCCGATGGTCATCCATACGAAGGCAGCGGTCGCCGCCGTCATGTAGATCACCAGGTAGATCATCCAGAACCGGAACCAGGCCTCGTCGGAAACATCGTGCGTCAAATTGTAGATGGTGCCGATGACGAAGGTTAGGAACCAGCCCAAGGTCCACACATAGTTCAGGATGTAGATGAACTTGTCGCCGCGTGTGAACTCGGAGGTAATGAACAACAGCCGATACCCCCGCTCGGGAGCGCCGACCACCTTGTGCTCTTCCTCGATTTCATAGGCGCCTCGATGCAGCAGTTTGTCCATATCCACGGTATTCTTGGGACCCAACAGGGAACCCAGCACATACGCCGTCGAGGCGCCGACCATGGACAGCAACCAGAACCACTGACCGTTGATGAAGAAGTCGTCCGCCAATTGGTGGATCACGATACCGGCGATGGAAATGCCCGAACCGGTGATCAAGGCGGCCCAAGCGCCCCGCGCCGTCCCTCGGTCCCAGTAAAGCCCGCCGATGATCACCGCGCCTGCGCCGCCCACGAAGATCGCGCCGGTGATGGCAAAGAACAGGTGAATATACTCGCTCTGCTTGAACAACAGGCTGAACAGGAAGATGAACACGGCCACGAAGATCACGGCCAGGCGGAGTACTTTCAGGTGCTGCTCGGGCGTGAAGGGTTTTTTGCGGAAGGGCATGACCACATCCTGCACCAAAACCGAGGCCCAGGAATGCAGATAGGTATCGTGCGTGGAGATAAACGCTGCCAGCATCACGGCCGCAAAAGCGCCCATCAGTCCCTTGGGCAGGATATGTGTCAGCACCAGCGGAACGCGCAGTTGATTGCGGATGGGCTCGCTGTCGATGGGAGCCAGGGTCGCGGTAACGCTCTCGGCAACGGTGTTGAAACTGTCGTGGTTCAGCACGGTGTAGGTGATGATGGGCAGCAGCAGGAAGAGGACACCCTTGGGAAAGCCGCGCCAACCGTCCAAAACCGCGCTCATCTTGGCCTCGTGCGCGCTGGTGGCCGAGACATTGTAGGCCTGGGTGCCCTGCCAGGACATTTGATTGTAGATAAAACCGATGACGCCGATCAGAAAATACCAGAAGTTGAAATCGCGCATATTGCTGGTCTTGTATGGATTCAACATGGAGGCGTCTTCCGGCGCGGCGCTCAGGGCCTCGAAGATGACGCCCCAATCCACGGTGAGGGCGAAATAGAAGAACAGGCCCAGAAAGACCAGGTTCACGAACAGGCCCTGGAAGAAATCCGTGATGATCACCGCCACCTGGCCGCCGTTGAAGACGAAGTAGAGCGACAGGCTCAGCAGGCCGATCATCAGCAGCGGAAAGGTGCCGACGCTCAAGCCGAACAGATCCAAGGACTGGGGCAGGCCGCAGAAATAGATGAAGAAGCGGGCGCCCACCGCGGGGAAGATGCCGAAGTTGATCAGGCCGGACACAAAACACAAGATGCCCGCGAAGATGCGGAAGTTGCGACTGTAGCGCTGCTCGAAAAACTGGGCCAGGGTGAGCACGCGCGTTTGCCGGAACCGGTAGCGAACCCAACCGCTGACATAAACCAGTAGGACGACCACGGACATGGTGAGCCCCCACCAGGCCATGGAGAACCCGGCCAGGAGGTTCATTTCCATCTCGGCAACGATGGTAATGGCGCCCAACCCGGCCAACCCGCTGGACACGGTAATCAAATAGCGACCGGCGGAGCGTCCTGCGGCCAGGAAGTCGGCCACACTGCGCATGAGCTTGCGCGCCAACTGCACGGATGCAATCAGAAAGAGAAGCGTTGTGGCAACAATGAGCCAGTCGAGCGGCGATAAATTCAAGAGATCCCCGAATTCGTTTTGGTTCAACGACTTAGCATAGCACTGGAAGCCGAGAAGACACAAGTCGGGGAAAACGATTGCAAAAACCTGGCAGGGAAATCACTTGCTTTTTGGAGCAAGCCGGCCGAGTATTGAGTAACCGACACTTTTCCGCTTTATCCAAGGAGGCCGTATGGCTGAACCGGTTATAGCTTCGTATAGCCCTGTCGAAGTTGAGGTCAAAGAGGGCGAATCATATTGGTGGTGCACCTGCGGCAGGAGCGGCAATCAGCCCTGGTGCGACGGCTCCCACGCCGGAACCGATTTCACGCCCCAGGAATATGTGCCGCCGCGAACCCGGACTTTATTCCTGTGCGCGTGCAAGCATACGAAGAAAGGCCCCTTCTGCGACAACAGTCACAACAAGCTGAAGCGCTGAAGAAAAGACGGGGTGAGCGGGTGGGCCGCTCACCCCAATGGTCTCCCTGGCGGTGATAGGTCTTCGTGACAATCAGGTGGATCCGGTATTCAAGTGGAGAAGCTTGGAACCAGTACGGTTGCGCCGTGCGCAAAAACGCCGGGGAATCACGGAGTGTGTGCCGTCCGTGTCCGTATGTGAGGAACACGAAAGGGTATGCCCGCATTCCAAAAAAGCGAAAAAAACAGGTTCGATCATTGATCGACCTTATATACATGAATGGATGCGCTGTTCATAGAAACCAAGGTAATGAAACCCTCGGTTTAAGAAATAGATTCAAAGTGGTCGCTCAACGTCTGAAAAAGTGAGTCTTGTTGTCCTTGGTGCAGCTAAAAGCCGAACCATCGCCTACAATAAACAACGCATGCCATATGCTTGGGAAAACCAAGGAGCGAATCCATGACCATCACCGATAAATACCGCAAAGAGTTTCCCATCACCGAGCGAAATATCATCTATTTCAACCACGCCGGTGTAGCCCCCACCTCCCGCCGGGTATGCGAAGCCGTCAACAACTGGTTTACCCTTCAGGCCCGCGACGGTGTGGACTTCGACGCCTGGGAAGACGGGGCCGAGCGTTGCCGCGCCCGATTCGCGGGGCTGATAGGTTCCGACAGCGAAGAGGTCGCCTTTGTGCGCAACACCTCCCACGGTCTCTCACTGGTGGCCGAAGGTCTCTCCTGGCGCTCGGGGCAACGGATCATCGTTACCTCCGATGTGGAGTACCCCTCCAATTATCATGTCTGGCACCATGCGGCCCGGCATCGCGGCTTGATCGTGGACGAAATCGAGCCGCTCCACGGCGGCGCGAATATCGAGGCGGTTGCCCGAGCCCTTCGCCCGGAAACCAGGCTGGTCGCGGTCAGTTCGGCGCAGTTCAGCACCGGCGCGGTCACCGATTTGAAAACGCTCGGCGAACTGTGCCGGGATCGCGGCATTTTATTCTGCGTGGACGGCATCCAAACGGTCGGCGCCCTTCCCATTGATGTGCGCGATTTGCATATCGATTTCCTATCCGCCGACAGTCACAAGTGGATGCTGGGAATGATGGGCATGGGCGCCGTCTATATGCGCAAAGACCTGGCCGCCGCCATGCGTCCGGTCCTGGTGGGCTGGAAGAGCATGATCAACGGTTGGGAATTCCGGTTGGAAGACAACACCTTGCTTCCCGATACAACCCGATTCGAGGAGGGCAGCCCCGCCTACGGACTGATCGAGGGATTCGACGCCGCGTTGGCATTGATCCAAGAAGCAACGCCCGAGGCGATTGCGGATCATATCCGCGCCCTATGCAATCGCCTGGCTGAAGGCCTGGAGGCGCTGGGCTGTGTGGTCAGCCCGCCGCCGGAGCTACGGCATCATATCGTTTGTTTCTCCCACCCGAACAAGCCCTCGAACGAAATCGACCAGGCCTTGAAACAACGCGGTATCGTCGTTGCGGACAGGGGTGGCCGCGTCAGAGCATCACCCCACCTGTACAATACCCACACCGAAGTCGATCAATTCCTGGACGCGGTCAAAGAGATCATCGGATAGACCGGCTGCATCCCCGTTCGCCGGTTGTCGGACGCGCCGAGCGGTTCTGACGACACCCGGCACTATAAGTACTCCTTGAGCAATGCGACAACGGAGATAAGTACCAAAACACCTGCCTATCGACAATTTGAAAGGTTTGGGGTTGAGCAAGCCGTCAAAGATGGAAAAGATAGTCTCGGCATGGAATGAGTATCAGGCCGGGAACTGGTGTGCCCGGCATCACCATATGGATTTGACGATCAAAAAGCAAGCTTGCCCGTCTCTGAGAGTGCCTCGATGTGGACATCCAGTTCTTGAATGCGATCGTCCAGGTGAGGATGGGTGCTGACAAGCGCCGTCCACTTGGGATGAGCGCCGCTCATCTCCTTGATTTTGATCAGGAAGTTCTTCAGTCCGGTCGTTTGGTATCCCGCCTTGTAAACAAGAGCCAATCCATAGCGGTCGGCCTCGTATTCTTCCCTTCTGCTTGACTGCTTTTCCAAGAGGAATTTGCTTAGCTTGAACCAGACATTGGATCCCGGAGCGAGTTTCAGATAATCCGATCCGCCTTTCAGACCACGTGACCAGAAGTCCCTGAGCGCCGCCGATTTGCCGTGCCCCAATTCCACATGACCGATTTCATGCGCCAGAATACCGGCCATTTCATCCGCGCCGACTTCGCCTTTCCGATACAGCTCATAAAGTCCCCGGGTTATCACGAGATAACCGCCGGGCAGGGCGCTGACATTGGGGGTTTCTTGTTCTGCCAGATATAACCTATGGTCGGGAAACTTCAAGACTGTGCAACTGCTGAAGGTTTGGAGGATACGGCGGATCGATTCATCATCCAATTCCTGAATCGTTCCTTCTTCCAGACGTTCCTCGACTGCCTTTGAACCCAGAGCTTTCTCATCCGAGGGGCCGAAGATCCCCGACGGCCTGACGAAGAATATCAAGATGAGCAATCCAATCAGTACCAATTCTCCCAAGCCGAGCACGTCAAGGTCTCCCGATAAAAGCTTTCACTCCCTGCAGCATAGCAGGATCTCTCCCATGGTGCGGATTATAAAAACTACTGAGCGCCGATGAGGCCTCCGACTCGTCTAAATGGATGATGGCCCTGCATCGACGGTGACAAGACAGTTCCCAAGCTCAGTTACTGCCATGAAGTCCCCACTCGATATCCTCTTCGATGAATTTCTCCATCGAGGTTTCCGAGTGAGAGTCCAAATAGCGACGCAAGGCATCCGCCACCAGACCATCGAGATCTCGATGCCGGCCGGCTTCTACGAAACGTTCAGCCTCTTCCAGGAGTCGTTGGGGAATTTCAGCTTGGAGATTCGTCATAACGACCTCCTGTTCATATTATAGTAGACATTGTGTCCGCAAATGATCAGGCGAAGCATCCACATCGCCGCGTGATAGGGCGTTGGCAGCTGCAATCGCAGGTTCGGCATCAACCGAACGCGCCCGGCCGAGGCCGAAGATATCCGAGGTGAGCCAATCGGCGACATCACCATGCCGGGCTCGGGCCGGAGCACCTGGCAAGTCTCAAGGTGTGTCATGCGCTATACATATGCCGGGTAAAATGGTACAAACCGTCAACCAACAACCTGAGGAGCCGAAGCATGGGTTACCACATCATTCTGAAGATTGAAAAAGAACCGCGACCTGAGAGCAATCATCGTGAAGAGGAATCGCCGGAAGCAATAACACGTCTTGTGCATCACTACATTACCGATCTGGATGAGCTGCGTCATTTCAAGGATTTAACAAAGGAAAGCATTATCTACCAAGGTGAACCAAGCTGGACACCCGCGCTGGTTGGCGAGACCAAACACTGTAAGCTGTACACCGAATCCAACTATCGCGTGGGAAAAAAAGCAGAGATCCTCTTCAAGGAAATGTGTATGAAAGAGGGCTTGATTGTGGAGGAGCTCAACCAGACTCAGGAGAGTTTCAAAAGCTACACCAATGTCGCCGAGGAAATCCCCATCAAGCGGGGCGACTTTCTCATTCGCAATGTCGGAAGCCTGGAAGTCGATGTGAAATGCCGCTCCAAGCTGGAGGATACGGGCTACCCCCATTACCGCCTCGATGTAGATCATGTTGACAAGCATTTGAACATGGAAGCGTTCACCAAATGTCCTGTAGTTCTGGCGTTCTTTGAAAGAAACGGTGAAGACCCGGTCGAAGCATCATTGCGGATGTTGTCGATTCGTGAGATCGAAGATCGCCGGGCGGATCTTGAGGTACGGCCCTGGTATGACGGTAAGCCGGCATTTTGCCTTCCTCTGGACATGATGCGACCTCGTTTTCAGTTAATCGATGATTACAAGCAGTCTTTAAAGCAAAGTTGATCACCGAAAGTTCCCGGTCCGGCCGTGTTGAAGAATTTCATGTCGCCTTCTGATCCCACTCGTCATACCACTAGAGTTTATGGGAGGGGATGTCTCCCTCCACCTCTCCACTTTCTTTTTCAACGGCTCGGGCAATCAAAGGGGCAAGTGATCAGGCAAAGCATCCACATCGCCGCGTGATAGCAAACTTGAAATAGTGGAAGATGTACGTCAATCTTGATGTACGTCAAGTTTGACGTACGCGCAAGTCAGCGTGTATCGACTGTAAGGTAGGAGGGCGCGTCATGAAAGCCAATCCCGGTGGGCCCGCGGATCCCGGGAATGTGGTTGGAAGAGACCACTTCATAAAGCGGCTCTGGGAGACCAGGGACCAACTGAGTGTTGTCCTTGTTGCCGAACGGCGCATCAGACAAGCGGGGGCATTCCTCAGATGCCGTCCGGTTGCTCGTGAGATGACCGGCCTCTCGGCCGGTCAATACGGGCGGCCTTTTTCAGCATAGGATGACATTTCTGGTCTGGCAGCAATCCGTGTATTCGACATTACTGAAGCACGCAATCTGGCATGTCGGCGCCTGGGTGGGGCAGCAGTCCGTGTATTCGATATTGCTGAAGCACGCAATCTCGCCGGTCGCGGCGCCGCCGGTGTTCTTCTGATCGGTGATGAAGCTTTGTACTTTCAGTTCTTTAAGCGGGAGCTTTTTCTTCATTGCTGATTCTCCAGTGATGATGAATTTTAAGGCAGATGGAACATCTCCGTATTATACGGTTGCCTCATTACTTTTTCAACACACCCCGTTCGCATCTTCGCATCGGAAATGAGATGGGTGTCTCGGCCGGGCCATGCTGTTCGGCCCATCGGTCTTCATGCCGACAACGCGGAAAGATGTTGATTTTCCGTCAATACATCTCATTTGGGTGTTTTTGGCGGTGCAGGCCAAAAATGTGTAACTTTTTTACATTAGGAGCCCCTTTTCGGCCGGTCCGGCGGTCCACTGCCCGGGAATGGAACCACCTTGCGACCGCGAAGGCGGCATCATTCCCGGGAGTGATGCCAGTTTCAACTCCTCGGGGTGGTTCCGTGCTCGGGATTAGTACCCCTCGGTATGGCCGAACCGGCTGTTTTGCCCGGAAAAAGACCCAACCAAGCGTCCCTTTCGGTTGTATTTCTCGGAATCGTACCGAAGCGGCGAGAGCCGACCGCCTTCAAACTTGGGTCGAAGTTGTCAAATCCGGCGCCGTGATGATCCATTTTCGGGATTGGAGGTGGGTTTGAAGCATCGAATGGTTATCATTCCGGGAAAAGAACCCCTCTTTTCGGCGCGTTCGGACCTGTTCCCGGGAAGGGCCTTGTGTTTTTTCAAACAACAACTCCGGCGCTCGGGAACGGAGCCGTCTTCGGCGAACCGATCGCTTGTCTTCCCCGGAACGGTTGTCTCTATTCCCCGGCGTAAGGCCCCGGCGCGAAGGTCACGGCGGGCCTTATTTCCCCAGGTTCTTTTCCAGGTGGTGGCCGATGTACATCTTCAGCATGGTCTTGGCGTCGATCAGTTGCAGGTGCAACTCGATGCGGCGTTCCTCGTCGCCTTCACGCGTCACCCGGGCCACGGCCTCTTCCAGGCGGTGGACCACTTCCCGAAGGCGTCGGTGGCGGCCCGCGGGGATGCCGTGACGCTCCTCCATCAGCCAGACCAGCCAGTGCTCCAGGTCCTCGATATCCTCCGGCGGCTCCGTGGTTTCCAGGACCCGGTCGTCTCTGCCCTCGCGCAGGAACTTCTCATAGGCCTTTTCGGTCAGGCGAAACGGCTGCCATTGAAAACCCCGGGCTCGGCCCTCGCCCAGGAATCGGTTCAACAGCTTTCGCGGCGGCAGCGCCAGGGTGAAATAGGGGAGACGCAGCAGCAACGCTTTTACGGTCATGGTTTCACGGCGTTCCGTCTGAAATTCCGTTTTGTAAGCACAGTCCAACGTGTCGTCCAGGGACATCCGCGCCGGCCTGGACAAAAAGCCCGGAGCCACTTACAACCTCCGTGTAATGGTCGCAGCTTGCGACAATTCAAGTTTAGCGCTTATAAAATTACGGGTCAAGACAATTGCCTTTTTCGAGAAAAAGTGCCGGATTCTGGATTGGCTCAGCACCACAAAAACTATACCGCATTCCGTCTGTAATCCCATCCGGGTGCACGATTTCCGATCTGCTTGTTTTGCCGGCGGTTGCTTCCATGTATAATGGGCAGACTTTTTTGAGCGCGGGGTTCAATCATGCTCGACAAACACTACGAACACAAAGCAATTGAAGAACGATGGTATAAAGCCTGGGAAGAGAATAAGTTATTTGCTTCCAAGAAGGATGACGACGGCGAGAAGTACACGATCGTCATTCCGCCGCCCAACGTTACCGGCATTCTGCACATCGGCCATGTCCTCAACAACACCATTCAGGACATCCTCATCCGCTGGAAGCGCATGCAGGGCTACAATACCTGCTGGGTGCCGGGCACGGATCACGCCGGTATCTCGACCCAGAACAAGGTGGAAGAAGGGCTGCGCGACCAGGGCGTGGAGCCCGAGGATCTTTCCCGTGAAGAACTGGTGGACAAGATCTGGGAATGGAAGCACCGGTACGGCGGCATCATCATCGAACAGTTGCGCAAACTGGGATGCAGCTGTGATTGGGACCGCGAGTACTTTACCATGGACGAAGGCCTTTCCCGCGCCGTCCGCACCTTCTTCAAGCGCCTCTACGACAAGGGCTGGGTCTACCGCGACAACTACATCGTGAACTGGTGCCCCAAGCTGCAAACCGCGCTTTCCGACGACGAGGTCGATCGCGAGGATCGCGACAGCTTCCTGTGGCACTTCCGCTATCCCATCAAGGACTCCGACGAGTACCTGGTGGTCGCCACCACGCGCCCCGAGACCATGTTCGGCGACACCGGTGTGGCCGTCCATCCCGAGGACGAGCGCTTCGCCCACCTGGTCGGCAAGAAAGTCATCCTGCCTCTCGTCGGTCGCGAGATCCCTATCTTCCCGGACGAACACGTGGACCCCGAGTTCGGCACCGGCTGTGTGAAGGTTACTCCCGCGCACGATCCCAACGACTTCGAAATGGGCAAGACCCACGGCCTGGAATTCATCACGGTCATGGACAAGACCGCCCATATGAACAACAACGTACCCGAGGAGTTTCGCGGCATGTACCGCAACAAGGCGCGCAAGGCCGTGGTCAAGCGCTTCGAAGAGTTGGGCCTGTTGGAAAAGATCGAACCGCACAAGCTCTCGGTGGGTGTGTGTTACCGCACCAAGGACATCGTTGAGCCCTATCTCAGCGAGCAGTGGTTCCTGAAGATGGACGATATGGCGAAACGGGCCATGGAAGCGGTGGCCGACGGCCGTATCGAACTGCACCCGCCGCGTTGGGTCAATACCTATAATCACTGGCTGACCAATATTCGTGACTGGTGCATCTCGCGCCAGCTGGTTTGGGGTCACCGCATCCCGGTCTGGTACTGCGACGACTGCGGTCACCAGACCTGCGAGTTGGAGGACCCGACCGCCTGCGCCCAATGCGGCTCGACCAACATCGAGCAGGACCCCGACGTGTTGGACACCTGGGCCAGTTCCTGGCTGTTGCCCTTCAGCGTCTTCGGCTGGCCGGACAAAACGCCGGACCTGGATGCTTACTACCCCACGCAAACCCTGGTCACCGCCGCCGATATCATCTTCTTCTGGGTGGCGCGCATGATCATGTCGGGCCTGGAATTCATGGACGAGGTGCCCTTCCAAAAGGTGTACTTCAACGGCATCGTGCGCGACGAACTGGGCCACAAGATGTCCAAGACCCTGGGCAACTCGCCCGACCCGCTGGATCTGATCGAGGAATACGGGGCCGACGCCCTGCGCTTTACCATTGTCTACAATACGCCCTACGGCCAGGATGCCCGGTTCGGTTCGGAGAGCTGTAAATTGGGCAAAGGCTTCGCAACCAAGATCTGGAATGCCACACGCTTCATCCAAATGAAGTTCGAGGGCGTGACGCCCGATCCCAACTGGCGCGACAAACCCCAGGACGTCACCGGTCGCTGGATTCTCAGCCGCCTGGCCTCTACCGTGAAGGCGGTCGAGGAAGACATGGAAGAATTCCGTGTGGCCGCCGCGTCGAGCCGCATCTACAACTTCTTCTGGGGCGAGTACTGCGACTGGTACGTGGAGTTCCTGAAGCCCGTTCTGGAAGAAGCGGACGATGCCGAGAAGGCCGCCATCCTGGGCCGCACCCTGTACGTGGAGGAAACCTGCCTGCGCCTGTTGCACCCCTTCATGCCGTATGTCACCGAGGAGCTTTGGCAGCAGTTGGAAGAGCGGCCCGAGCACTCCTTCCTGATGACGCAGTCCTGGCCCGAGGCCGATGAGTCCGCGATCGACACCGAGGTGGACGAAGCCATGGAGCGCTTGCAGGCAGTCATCACCGGCGTCCGCGCCGCGCGCAAATCCTACGGTCTGCCCGGCACGGCCCATTTCAAGCTTCACTTCCACGCGCCGGAGGCCACCCGCACTCGCATCGAGGAGTTGAAGCCCATGATGCTGCGCCTGGCCGGCCTGGAAGGATTCGACTTCCTGGACGACGACACCGCGCCCTCGGGTTGCACCGCGCTCGCCGTCAAGGGCATGAGCGCCTACCTGGATTTACGCGGACATTTGGATATTGAGGCAGAGCTTGCTAAAATGGACAAGAAGCTTGCCAAGATCCAAAAGCAGGCGAAAGGCCTGGAAGGGCGCCTGAACAATCCCAAGTTCACCGATAAAGCACCCGAAGCCGTTGTTGCCAAGGTTCGCGGCGAGTACGAGGAACTGAAACAGCAAATGGAAACACTGGAACAGACCCGCAAGGATCTGGAAGTACTAGGCCGGGAGTAAATGGCAAAAAAAGACTGGATGCGCATGGTCAAAAGCGGCGAATGCCTGACCGTGGAATTCAAACGCCAGGTGCCGAAATTGGAGCGCCTGGCGCGTACGTTCTCCGCGTTTTCCAATTCCAGCGGCGGCACCGTGTTCTTCGGCGTGAACGACGATTGCGAGGTGGTCGGTCTGGAAAGCGTCAACGGCACCCGTGAACTGGTGGAACAGGTCAGCCAGTTCCATTGCAATCCCGCGATCCGTCTCAAGATGACCGTCTGGCCCGTGCTGGGTATGGAAGTGTTGGTGGTCGAAGTGCCCGAGGCGCACGAGAAACCGGTCTACGCGGTGGCGCCCAACAATCCCAAGGACACCTGGCCCTTCTTCCGCTCGGGTAAGGAAAACCTGCCGCTGGACAAAAAGAGCATCAAGAGCATGCGCCGCACCGAGAATTCCGAGGTAGACGAGGCCGAAATCGCCCGCCTGGACCGGCACGCCATCCACATGCTCAACGCGCTCAACAAGCGACCTCGCCAGACCCTGAACATGTTGGCCAAATCGGCCAACATCTCGCCGCACCGGGCGAAGAAGATTATTGTCCAATTGGAACGCAACGGCTGGATCCACGGTTTCTTCAACGAGAAACGCCGCGAGTTCTCTTTGGTCATTCCCTGGAAGAACAGATGAAACAGTTTGTCGATTCGCCTCGCAAGATTGCCGTGATCGCGGCAGCCCTGTTGTTGATTTGGATGACCTGGTATGCCCTGCAACCGGAGCCCGGGTCGCCGGAAGCCGTTTGTAAGAAAGCCGTGGAAGAACTGGTTGCCGCCGCGGAGGCGCGCAATATCAAGCCTTTCCGCAAGTGGCTCAGCGAAGAGGTACAAGACGAGAGCAATCGCGACAAGCAACAGATTTTGCGGGTCTTGAAGGGCATCTTCCTGCGCTATCCCAATATATCGTTGAACATTCTCTCCTTGAAGGTTTCCCAAGACACCAACCCGGATCTGGTGCACGCCGATCTGGACTTGTTTATGAGCGATACCGCGCTTCCCCAGGATCGCGGCAAGTTCAACCTGACCTTCCGACGCGAGGGCGGCACGTGGCGCATCTGGCAACTGGAATGGCAGGAGGGCGCGAACTACGGTTTGTAGGGCGGAAATTTATTCCTGACTCGACTATTTTGAATCGACCAGTTGGAGGCGGCATATGACCGGTGGAATTGACGGACCTGTAGTCATGATTGTTTTGGACGGCGTCGGCGAGGTGAGCAGCACGGCCGGCAACGCGATCAAACTGGCGCCTACGCCCGTTTGGGACGCCCTGCGCGGGAACAGCCGCTTTACCACGTTGCGGGCGCACGGCACGGCCGTGGGTTTGCCCAGCGATAAGGACATGGGCAACTCGGAAGTAGGTCACAACGCCCTGGGCGCGGGCCAGATCTATGAGCAGGGCGCCAAACTGGTGAACGATGCGATTGCCTCCGGCACATTATACGAGGGCGACGCCTGGAAGACCGCCTTGGAGCGCGTGCGGGTCCGCGATACCACCCTGCATTTCATGGGCCTGCTCTCCGACGGCAATGTGCACAGCCATATCGACCACCTGAAGGCCATGCTCAGCCGGGTCGCCGCCGAAGGCGTCAAGCGGGCGCGCTGCCATGTGCTGCTGGACGGGCGCGATGTGGGCGGTGTAACCGCGCATGTCTACATCCAACAGTTGGAAGCTCACCTGAAGCAGCTTAACGAGAACGGCTGCGACTATCGCATTGCCAGCGGCGGCGGGCGCATGAAGGTCACCATGGATCGCTACGAGGCCGATTGGGCCATGGTGGAGCGCGGTTGGCATCTGCACGTGCTTGGACAGGGACAGGCTTTTCCCAGCGCCATGCGCGCCGTGGAAACCTATCGGGAGCAACAGCCCGGCATTATCGACCAGGATCTTCCCGGCTTCGTGATCACTCAAGAAGGTCAACCCGTGGGTCCGGTGGAAGACGGCGACAGCGTGCTCTTCTTCAACTTCCGCGGCGACCGCGCCATGGAGATTTCGCGGGCGTTCGACGAGGGGGACGACTTCACCGGTTTCGAGCGCGTGCGGCGGCCCGAGGTCTTCTACGCGGGCATGATGGAATACGACGGCGATACCCACTGCCCCAAGAACTACCTGGTCGGCCCGCCCAACATCACCAACACGCTCACCGACTACCTGGCCGTGGAGGGCATCACCCAGTTCGCGGTCTCCGAAACCCAGAAGTACGGCCATATCACCTACTTCTGGAACGGCAACCGCTCGGGCAAGGTGGATGCAAACACCGAAACCTATATGGAAATCCCCTCCGACAACTGCCCCTTCGACCAACGCCCCTGGATGAAGGCCGCCGAGATCACCGACGCCCTGATCGCGGCCCTGGCGAGCGGCAAGTACCGTTTCCTGCGCGCCAATTACGCCAACGGCGACATGGTGGGCCACACCGGTAACCTGCAAGCGGCGATTGCGGCCATGACCTGCCTGGACATTCAACTCGGGCGGCTGATCGCCGCCGTGCACCGCGCGGACGGCGTCTGCATGCTCACCGCGGATCACGGCAACTGCGACGAGATGTACGAGATGGACAAAAATGGCAATCCAGTGGTGGATAAAGACGGCAGCTTCCGCGTCAAAACATCACATACGCTTTCACCGGTGCCGTTTGTGCTATACGATCCAAAGCAGAAGGTGCCCGGTAAGTTGGCGGAAGGCGCCGATCTGGGAATCGGCAACGTGGCGGCAACCTTGTCGGGCATTCTGGGACTGGAGGCGCCCAAGATTTGGAATCCCTCGCTACTATTACCCATTTAACTATAAGGTAGGCCGCGCCGAAGCCGGCAGAGCCGAAACCGGCAGAACCGGAGCCGGCCTGAGCCTGTTTGGTCAAATGTAGGCTTCAGTTCTCGCCGATTCGGGGGAAGCGCGGGGCGCGCTTTTCCATAAAGGCCGACACGCCCTCTTTGAAATCCTCCTCGGCGAAGCTGGACATCATCAGGGCCTCGCTTTCGTCATAGGCGGCGCCCAGGGGCTGCTCCAGGTAGTGGTAGACCTGGCGCTTGATCTTGGCCATGGAACCGGGCGCACAGGTTGCGGCCAACTGCGAAATGTATTCCCGGCAGTGGGTCAACAGGTCGCCCTCGCGGATCACGCGATTCACCAGACCCATGCGCTCGGCTTCATCGGCGCCGATTTTTCGGCTGGACAGCAGGATGTCCATGGCATTGGCCAGGCCCACCAGGCGCGGCAACATCCAGGCGGCGCCGTGCTCGGCGATCAGACCGCGTTGCGCAAAGGCCGAGATAAAGACCGCGTGCTCGGAAGCAAAGCGCAGGTCGCAATAGAGGGAAATGGGCAGGGCCATGCCCACGCAGGGCCCGTTGACGGCAGCGATGACGGGCTTGCGCACCGAGGCAAGCATGCTGTAGGTCTTGCGGAAGGAATCGCTCATGGCGCCGTCACCCGGGTGGGCGAGGGGCGGCAGGTCGTCGGTTTCGGGTCCTTTACCCCGGGTCAGGCCGTCCAGCAGACTCATGTCGGCCCCCGAACAGAAGGCGCGACCGGCGCCGGTAATGATAATGCCCACCACCTTGGGATCGGCCTCGGCCTCTGCCAACGCGGCGCGAACCTCGCGATCCATGAGCATGGTCCAGGCATTCAGCTTATCGGGCCGATTAAGGGTAATCACGGCAGCCGGTTGAGCGGCCTCGTATGAGATGTGTCGGTACATGGGCGAACCTCCCCGCTATTCTTGAATCGCATTATAGCGATCCTGGAAAAGCGCGCCATGAGAAACAGAAAAGAAAACCGGGCCGGTCGCGCGTAAACAAGCAAAGGCGTCTACAGCTTTTCCGCATCGGATAGAGAGGCTGCAACTGTTTGTTTTTTGCATTCCCGGCTATTTCTCGACACAGAACACCCGCTTTCGGCTAGAATCTTTTGGATCATAATAATGTTTTTGCCCTCTTTCGGCGATATATCAAATGGAGGGCGATCGCCGCCAGGCGGGTCACCGAAGTTTCGGAGCGCCTATGTTTCCCATCACCCCAATCCACCACCACAGCCTTATCAGGGGTGTCCTTCTAGTTGCGACTTGCCTGCCGGCTTTCGTTGGGGTCACCGCTCAAGATAAGGACTTGCGCTTCAGTCGTTTAAGCGTGGATGAGGGTTTATCTCAAGGTATCGTCTATCGGGTGCTTCAAGACCATAAGGGCTTCATCTGGTTTTGTACCCAGGACGGATTGAACCGCTATGACGGTTACAGCTTCCGGGTCTACCGCAATATTCCCGAAGATCCGGAATCCCTCTCTGAAAGCTATGTCTACACCATCTTCGAGGACAGCAAAAAGCGGCTCTGGGTGGGTACCTCCGGCGGCGGTCTCAACCTGTTCAACCGCAAGCGCGAGAGTTTCCAGGTTTTCCGCAATGAATTCGGCAACGAAAAGAGCCTGAGTCACGACAAGGTGACCCATATCTACGAGGACCCCAACGGTATCCTCTGGATTTCTACCCATGGCGGCGGTCTCAACCGCTTCGATCCGGAAAAACCTCAGGCCGGGTTCATCCACTTCATGCACGAGCCCGATAACCCGGAGAGCCTCGGCGATGACAAGATCTGGGCCATGTACGCCGATCCCGAAACCATGGGACGGGCCATCTGGCTGGGTACGGAAGAGGGCGGTCTCAACCGCTTCGATCCGGTCACCGGCACCTTTCAGCACTATGTCCACGATCCCCGCGATCCGAACAGTCTCAGCGATAACGAAATTTGGAGTATTTCCGGTGACGGCAAGGGCCGCCTGTGGATCGGCACCTGGGGCGCCGGCATCAACCGCCTGGACCCGGACGGCCTGAGCGCGGATTTCTCCAAGGCTCGTTTTGTCCGCTACCGGCACGACCCCGATAAGCCCGGCAGCCTGGCTTCCGACCTGGTCTTTTCCTCCTACCAGGATAAAGCCGGCACCATGTGGTTCGGCCTGGGCAAGGGCGGCATGGCGCGGCTGGACCCGGAGGATGTCGAGGCCGGCAGATTCCAACACTATACCAACAGTCCTTCCAATTCCTACAGTCTGAGCGCTGACTCCATCTCTTCCGTTTACGAGGATCGTGCGGGCGTGCTTTGGGTGGGTACCTACGGCGAGGGGGTCAACCGGGTTGACCTTGAACGGCAGCGCTCGGGGACGGTCAGCAACAAGGTCTTCAGTCATTACCATCATGACCCGGAAAGAGACGACAGCCTCAGCTCGCGTCCCATTCTGGGATTTGCCCAGGACCGTTCCGGGCGAGTGTGGGTGGCTACCCAGGGCAACGGTATCGACAGCTTCATGCCGGACGAGGCCGAGCCCGTCAATACCCGATTCATTAATTTGGGTTACAAGCCCTTTGACGACGTTTCCCTGGCCGGAAACAAGGTCTGCACCCTGTTGGTGGACAAGGACAACGTCCTTTGGGTGGGCATGACCAACACCGGTTTGGATCGCTTGTCGTTGGACGGCGATACCTGGATGGATCAGCCGCGCTTCAAGCATTATCGTTACGAACCCGGTAACCCGCGAAGTCTTAGCGACGACACCGTGGGCGTCATCTACCAGGATCAGGGCGGCGACCTGTGGATCGGCACCAACAACGGTCTCAACCTGATGGACCGCGAGCAAACCGGTAACTTCACCCGCTTCATGCCGGGGGGCGAATCCAGCCTTGCCGAGGGCGACGTGGTTACGTCCTTCCGCGAGGACCCGCGCAGAATCGGCCGCGAATATTGGGTAGGGACCTGGAACGGCCTTTGCCGTTTCAATCGCAATAGCGACAGCGTCATTCGTTTTAAACCCCGCCTTCGCGATACCGGTTCCATCAGCGACAAAGTCATTTACAGTATGGACTTCGACCGCAACCGCAACCTGTGGATCGGCACCGGGGGCGGCATCAACCTATTGCGCGCCAATCAATCCCTGCTGCAAAACCCGAAGTTCGAATCCTTTACTACCAAGGACGGCCTGGTCAACGATGTGGTCTACGGCGTGCTGACCGATGACAACGGCAATGTTTGGATGAGCACCAGCGCCGGCCTTTCCCGCTTCGACCCCACCCAGAAGACCTTCACCAATTTCGATGTGCACGACGGCCTGCAAGGCGATGTGTTCAGCCGGGGCGCTTCGTTCAGGGACCGTGAAGGGAGGATGTATTTCGGCGGCGATAACGGCTTCAACCGGTTTCTTCCCACCGATATCAAAGACAATCCGGTGCCTCCCTACCTGGTCATTACCGAGTTCTCCCTGTTCAACGAACGCCAGGAGCACCAGCGCTTCCAGGAAGATTCACCGCTGCCGCATGCTATCGAGGAAACCGACACTATCGTGCTGCCCTACCACCAGAACATGTTCACCCTGCGCTTCGCCGGCCTGCACTTTGCGGCGCCGCAACTGAACGGTTACCGGTTCAAACTGGAAGGCATCGACAAGGACTGGATCGACAGCGACCCGGACGACCGCCGGGCCATGTACGCCAACCTGGACCCCGAGGAATACGTCTTCCGCGTCAAGTCCAGCAACAAAGACGGCGTCTGGAATGAAGAGGGCATCGCCCTGAAGATCATCATCGCCAGACCGCCGTGGCAAACCTGGTGGGCCTATACCCTGTATTTCATTGTGGCCGGTGCGGCCGTTTTGGCTTACCTGCGCACGCATCGTCGCAAATTGAAGAACGAACGCGCCATCAACGAACGCCTGCGTCAGGTAGACCGCCTGAAAGACGACTTCCTGGCCAATACCTCCCACGAGTTGCGCACGCCGTTGAACGGGATCATCGGCCTGACCGAATCCCTGATCGACGGCAGCGTGGGACCGGTGGACGATCGCGTTCGCAACACCTTGGAGATGGTGGTGGGCAGCGGCAGACGTCTGGCCAGCCTGGTCGACGACATCCTGGATTTCTCCAAGCTGAAGAACCGTAGTCTGGACCTGCAAAAGAAATCGGTAGACCTGCACGCCCTCACCGAGGTGGTCTTCTCCCTGTTGCGGCCGCTGATCGGCAGCAAGGACCTGAAACTGATCGATTCGGTGCGGCGCAACCTGCCGCCGGTGCTGGCCGACGAGAACCGCCTGATACAGGTCATGCACAACCTGGTGGGGAACGCCATCAAGTTCACCGAACGCGGACGGGTGGAGGTGACCGCCATTGCGCGGGACGACATGGTCGAGGTCTGCGTCAGCGATACCGGCGTCGGCATTCCCGAGGAGAAGTTCGACGATATCTTCCAAAGTTTCGAGCAGGCGGACGGCTCTACCTCGCGAGCGCACGGCGGCACCGGTCTGGGCCTGACGGTCTCCAAGCAATTGATCGAATTGCACGGCGGTCACATCGGCGTGCGTTCCCGCATCGGCCGGGGCAGTACTTTCTACTTCACCCTGCCGGTCTACCGGGCCGAGATCATGGAGAGTGACACAGGCGAAGTGGAAACCCTGCCCTTACTGGAAGTCCGCCCGCTGCCTCTGGAACCTACGCCTACCGATAACCCGCGCGGCGCAAACAGCAATGAGAGCGGCCAGGCTTATTTCCGTATCCTGGTGGTGGACGACGACCCGATCAACCGGCACGTGCTGGTGAACCATTTGTCCTTGAACCACTACCTGCTCACCGAGGCGGGCAGCGGTCCGGAGGCCCTGGAAATCATGGAAAACGAGGGTCCTTTCGACCTGGCCATTCTGGACGTGATGATGCCGCGCATGACCGGCTACGAGGTCTGCCAGGAGATTCGCCGCAAATGGTCGGTGCACGAACTTCCGGTAATCTTCCTCACCGCCAAGAACCAGGTGGAAGACCTGCTGACGGCCTTCGACGCGGGCGGCAACGATTTCCTGACCAAACCGGTCAACAAACTGGAGTTGCTTTCCAGGGTGCGCACGCACCTGCGCCTGCTGGACATCACCCGAACCCTGGAACGCAAGGTGCAGGAACGCACGGAGGAAGTCGAAGAAAAACACGTGGACCTGATCGAAGCGCAGAAAGAGTTGGTTGCGGCGGCGCATAGCGCGGGCATGGCCGAAATTGCCAACGCGGTGCTGCACAACGTGGGCAACACGCTCAACAGCGTCCAGACCTCGGCCCAGATGATCGGGGAACTGCTCGACGACGGCCGCACCATGATCTTGTTCGAGAAGGTCATTTCCCTGATGGAAAGCGAGGCCAAATTCCAAGTGGTCATGAACGACCCCGCGCGGAGAAAGGAATTGAGCGCGGCCCTACACCTCATTTTCACCAAGGTCTCGGAACGCAAGGAAAACCTCCAGGAAGAAATCGATCGGTTGCAGGACCACGTCAAGGCCATCATGGGTGTGCTGAACGAACAACGCGAATACTCGCGCAGCGGTAAAGCGGTGCTTGAAGAAGTGGACTTGAACGAACTGATCAATGAAACGCTGAACATGAAGATCTACCTGTTCGAAGACAAACGAGTCACCATTGTTCGCGACTTGGAGGACCTACCGCCGGTCAGGGTGGAAAAGACAAAATTCAAGCGCGTTCTCTTCTACCTGCTGGACAATGCCCGCGAGGCCATCGAGGAACACTGCGAGCCCGGGGGCGGCCGAATCCGGTTACACACTACCGGTAATGAGCATTCGGTTCGGGTAGAGATCTTGGACAACGGCATCGGCATCCCGGGTCCCAACCTGGGCAGAGTGTTCACACAGGGTTTCTCCACCAAACAAAGTTTCCGCGGGTTCGGCCTGCACTACTGCGCGGGCGCCATGATGGAAATGAGCGGTTCCATCGAGGTCAACAGCGGCGGCCACGGCAAAGGCGTAGCGGTGGCCCTGACCCTACCCCGACTCGAACCCACCAAGTCGGAAATTCCCAAGATTGCCACCTTCAACGCTTGAAGGCTCCCGGCGCCTCTTCCTGCTTGAGCCGGCCGAATCCTGAAGGATAGCGGTTCCTTAAGAAACTATGACGACCGTTCCTGGAACGACTCGATCATTCCCCATGCTGCTTTTCATAGTCGGCGATGATGCGGGCCATCTCTTCCCGGCTCAGCCATTGCGTGTTGTTCTCGCTGGTATAGGTGAATTCCTCGTTCAGGAAGCGGCCCATGTAGGGACGTTGCACCTCGGTGTTGTACCATTCCGGCAGGATGATATAGCTGTCGCCGTACTCCACCGTGTGACCCGCCTCCTCGCGCATGACCAGGGTCTCGTGAAGTTTCTCGCCCTGGCGCGCGCCGATTTCGGCGATCTCGGCGCCCGGGTCTACCGCGTAGGCCAGGTCCAGAATGCGCATGGAGGGTAACTTGGGAACGAAGATCTCGCCGCCCACCATCAACTCCATGGAGCGCACCACAAACCGGACCGCCGCATCCAACGTGATCCAAAAGCGCGTCATGCGCAGGTCCGTAATCGTCAGGCGGTGCGTGCGGCGTTGATCCAGGAACAACGGCAAGACACTGCCGCGACTGCCCACCACATTGCCGTAGCGTACGCAGCCCAGCTTGATCTTGCGCCTCCCCGAATAGCTGTTGCCGTGAATGAATACCTTCTCCGCGCATAACTTGGTCGCGCCGTACAGGTTGACCGGGCTGACCGCCTTGTCGGTGGAAATGGTTATCACTCGTTCCGCGCCGGCGTCGATGGCCGAATCGACCACGCTCATGGCCCCCATGATATTGGTCTGAATGGCCTCGAACGGGTTGTACTCGCACATGGGAACCTGTTTCAGCGCCGCGGCGTTGAAGATGATGTCCACGCCCTCGCAGGCCCGGCGCACGCGCTCGCGGTCACGCACATCCCCCAGTAGGAAGCGCAACCGGCTGTCGCTCAATTCGCGTTGCAATTCGAACTGCTTGAATTCATCGCGGGAAAAGATTCGAATGGTCTTCACGTTGTGGTGATCCAAAAGATAACGCGTCATGGCTCTGCCGAAAGAGCCCGTACCGCCCGTAATCAAGACCACCTTGCCGTCCAGATAGGTTCCGTTCATGGGGGTTCACCTCTCGTCTTCACCGTTCTTTTCCCTAATATAACGCGCCCCCGCACGCTCCTTGATCTTTCTTTCGGCATTCACGCAAAAAAGGAAACCCCTGAGCTGATGTGATTTCCGTTTAATCAATTTTGAAAAATCTACGATAGTTGTATTGAGGCGGGGCATCACCGCCGGGTATGCTAACTCGGGATAACCGGAAAAGTATCGGTTTCGGCCGGTTCGGAGCCGTGAATAAGCCGATACAACGCCGGTTACCTTTGGTATACTTGGTTGCCCATCCTTGAATTGTATGGACCACCAGCCGGAGCCAGCATGTCTGACGAAAAGCTTCAATCAGTCCGAAACCTCCTCGAAGAGTTCGGCGACCTCAGTCTCTCCGATTTTCGCGATGCCTTCCAAGGTCTGGTCGGCGATAAGAATCCGACAGTAGACCGTTACCTGCTTGAAGAGATGAAGAATTTCAGGGGTAACCGCAGTATGCGCGCGGTCATAGCCCACGCCCTGGCCGAGCGCGAGGACGAAGCCTATATCGAGGACTTCGCCCTGATCATCGAAAAAGAAACCGATGTCAGCCTGTGTAAGGAATGTATTCTGGGCCTGGCAAAAATCGGCACCCCTGCCGCCATCCAGAAGTTGGATTTTCTCGCCAAATCCAAGCCCAACGCCACCATTTCCTCACTGTTGCGTAAGGAATTGGACAAGATCCGCCACGAGGAAAAAGAACCCGTGGCCTATTACCTGGATCACCTGGCCAGGGGTAATGCCAACGCCCGCAACTGCATTCACGCGTCCAAGGTATTGTTGAAGATCGGCGACGTCAAGGTAGTCGACACCATCCTGGAAGCCTTTCCCGGGTACGACGAACTGGCGCGGAGCGAGGGCGCCAAGGTCATCTCTCAATTGGGCGAGACCCGGCACCTGGTCAATGTGCTGGATCTTTTAGACCAATATAAGATGGTCTACGAAGATAACCTCTTGTTCACCGAAAACCTGGAGATCCTGGAGCAAACCCCCAAGGAAGAGCGTATCGCGCTGTTGTTGTCTAACCTGAAGAAACGCCTTCCCAATGATTTTCAGCCGGATTACGACAGCTTCAAGTCGGCCCTGGAAGCCCAGGACCTGGACGAATGTAACCGTATCATCGAACAATGGATCGAGTTGAAGCCGCCGCTGGGCACGCGCTACTATGCCGAAAGCATGGTCATGATCGTGGACAACAAGGTGGCTCACGCCGGCAAGCACCACGAGGAAGCGGCCCGGGGTTGCCGCATTCGCCACTCCCGACTGCGCCACCTGGTGGCGCAACTGGCCTACGGCGTGGGCAAGATCACCGGGCAGCGCGAGGAAGACGACGCCTTAAGAGCGCGCTCGGTGGATCGCCTGACCGGCCTGGTCAACCACAAGGACAACGATATCAGCAAGCAGGCTCTCTACGGCACCTCGTTTATGGTGCGGCCGGAGGACGAGATCCTGTTGGACGCCACGCTTTCCTCACCCAATCTGGAAGGCATGACGCGCCTGTTGCGCACCCTGGAGCGAAACCAGAACGCCTTCACCGATTTCTTTCTGCGTGTGGCCATGGAACACGAAATCCTGGATATTCAGGAAATGGCCATGCAGGCGTTGGGTAAGACGCAGGAAGTCTACGACAAGGTCCGCAAAATGCTGGAAAGCGACAAGCCGGACACCAAGCGCACCGCCATCCGCATCATCGGTGAAATCAAAGCCGATGTCTTCAGACAGGATTTGCTGGATCTTCTGACCGGCCAAAGCGATATCATCCGCATTCAAGCGATAAAATCACTGGGACACCTGGGCGACCCCACCGTGCTGGATTCCGTCAACGAGGTCATGTATGACGCCAAGTCGCCGGTGCTCATCGAGGCATGCCTGGAAGCCATTGCCACCATCGGCGGGGACGCGGGTATTCATCGCCTCCACCAGTTCATCGAACGCACGCGCAACAAAAAGAACGCCGTCACCGCCGTGCGCCTGCTGGTAGAATCCTACCGCCACTGGAACAACCCCCTGCCCGAGGAGTCGTGCCAACTGGCGCTGGACAATATCAAGCCCTGGTTCGAGGAACGCGACGACGCCATCCGCAAGGATGCCTATCACATTGCCGCCGCCATCATCTGCGATGACCTGAACATCTATAAGACCCTCAAAGCCTTGTTCAAGGACGCCAGCTCCAAACTACGCGGTCAGCAGAGTTGGGACAAGACCGAAATGAACCTGGTCAACGACAAGGTCAAGGTGGTCAACCGCAACTTCTTCTTCCTGCAAGACATGCTGGAGTTCAACAAGGAAATCAAGAGTCGCACGCGCAACCACGACCACGATGGTTCGTCCACCCGCGTCAATGTCTTCGAGAAGCTGTTGAAGATGCTGGACGAAAACGACCGTTTCGTTATCAGCCAGGAAAACGAGACTTTGCTGGGCGAAGTCGCCTTGAAGGGCCTGGAGTTGGCCGGCGATTCCTGGCGCGAGCAAGGTTTGTGCTTCAAGATCGCGGGCTACGCAACCGGCGATAAGCTGAAAGAGAACCTGTGCGGCCGCGTTAAAACCGTACCCAAGCAGGCCAAAAGCGAGTTGTTGGACGCCCTGACCAAACTGGGCATGGGCTTGAAGGAGATCAACGACCTGACCTCCATCCGCAAGATCCTGGTGCTGGAAGGCTCCGGCTTCTATCGCAAACGCGTTTGCAAATACCTTCGCGGCAAGGATTACGATGTCCGCGACAGCGACGACCCGGAAATGGGCCTGGCCATGATCCAAAGCAATAAACCCGATCTGGTCATCACCGAGATCATGTTCGGCGACGGCAACAGCGGCCTGGATCTGGTCGAAAAGATCGCGGGCCAATACGGCGACGCCATCCAGGTCATCTTCAGTACCAACGCCCGCGAGGTGTCCGTGATGGAGCGGGCCGTCAAACTGAGACCCATGAAAATTTTCCACAAACCCTACCCGCTCGATGACCTGGACGCGGTAATCAAGGGGTAGGAGTTACCTGTTATGGATCTAGCTACAATTATCGGCCTGGCGTTGGCCTCTATCCTGATCATCGCGGCGATCGTCATGGGCGGCGCCCCGGCTATCTTCGTCAACGTACCCTCGCTTTTGATGGTCGTAGGCGGCGGTTGTATCGGCGCGCCCATGATCGCCTATCCCATGGGTCACATCAAGAACCTGGTCAAGATCATGATGAACGCCATTGTGGTCAAGAGTTACGACAATAACGAAACCATCAAGTTCATCGTGGAGTTGGCGCAAAAGGCGCGAAAAGAAAGCTTGTTGGCCTTGGAAAACGTGGAAATCGAAAACGAGTTCCTCAAGAAAGGCATCACCCTGGCCGTGGACGGCACAGAACCCGCCACCATCCGCGCGGTACTGGCAGCCGAGATGACCTACATCAAGAAACGCCACGAGGACGGCATGGCCATCCTCAACTACATCACGGATATGGCCCCGGCCTACGGCATGATCGGCACCCTGGTCGGGCTGGTGAATATGTTGGCCAACCTTTCCGACCCCTCCGCCATCGGGCCCGCCATGGCCGTCGCTATCTTGACCACGCTCTACGGCGCGCTTGTGGCCAACGTGGTAACCGCACCTTTTTCCAAAAAGCTGGAATGGTACGACGGCCGCGAGACCATGCAAATGGAAATCATCATCGAGGGCATCACCTCCATCCTTGAAGGCGAACACCCCGCCATTGCCGAGCAGAAGTTGATGAGCTTCCTGCCCGCCTCCGAACGCAGCCAGGGAGGTTGATGTGAGCGATGACCAAAATGCGCCTCCTCCCGAGGAATGTAAATGTGAGAAAGGCGCACCCAAATGGGTGGTCACCTTCGGCGATATGATGAGCCTGCTGCTAACTTTTTTCGTGTTGCTGCTCAGTTTCTCGACGACCGATATCATCAAGTACAAAAAGATGGTGGGCAGCGTTAAGGAAGCTTTCGGCATGGCTGTCTCTTCCCCCTCGCATACGGTGCCTACCGGCAAGCAGGTCGTGCGTGAACAGATTCGCCTGCCGACCACCTTTGCCGCCGTGGTTGCCGTGCGCGCTAAATCCACCCGGGCCATGAAGAGCCATTCCGAAATGGAAATGGAATCGGGCGGCGACTGGGTACGCATCAAGGTCAGCGGCGACGCCATGTTCGACGAGGGCGACTGGCTTTTGCGCACGGAAGCCGAACCCATGCTGGACGATATTGCCGAGATCATCAAGGGTTTCGAGGGCGTTGTCACCATCGAGGGCCATACGGACGGGGCGCCGCCGAGACAGACCCGTCTGGAAGCGGGCAGCTACGTGGGCGATTACGAATTGGGCATGATGCGCGCCATCGCGGTTACCCAATACCTCCGGGACCGACATGCCATTGAGGAAACCAAACTGGCGCCCACCAGTTTCGGCAACAGCACGCCGCGAGAAACCAACGAGGTGGATGCCGGCCGACAGCGTAACCGTCGCGTGGAGTTCGAGTTTAAAGCCGCCGGCGGTGATATCGGCGATATCGACGGCCAGGTAATCCGCGCCCAATGATTTTTACATCGTCTAAAATATGGATAGTCGCTATTCCTCTAGAGGCGGCGAAAAAGTACTCATCTTTTGTTTGAAATGTGCCGAATCACGTTGGGAAAGGTCACTGGTTCCAATCTACAAAAGGAGTAAGATCATGGCTATGGATTGGGTTAAATTCGGCGAGGACGATCTCGAGAACAAGCTTGCAAAAATGAGTGAGAAGGATATCGACGGCCTCTCTTTCGGCGCTATCGAGTTGGACGCCAAGGGAAATATCAAAAGATACAACTCGGCCGAGGGAGAAATCACCGGTCGCGACCCCAAGTCGGTAATCGGCAAAAACTTCTTTGAAGACGTAGCTCCATGCACCAAGAGTCCCGAATTCTTCGGTAAGTTCCAGGATGGGGTTAAGTCCGGTAACCTGAATGTACTCTTCGAGTACCGTTTCGATTACCAGATGACGCCCACCAAGGTGAAGGTTCACATGAAGAAATCGCTGAGCGGCGATTCCTACTGGGTTTTCGTGAAGCGGGCTTAACTTTCTCCGCGTTATCATGGCAAATAAAATAAGACCGGCAGCGGTGATCCCTACCGGATCATCGCCGAACGTCTCCAACCCGAGTACAGCGTGAATCAAAATCCCTGGCTTTTAGATAGGGAGCAGGTCTCCCGGCTGTTGCACAGTCACATCCAGGCCCGATTGGGCGAACTGATGGAATTCTCCACCTTCCTCGATGAACGCGGCTACCCCATGCCGGCGACCGCGATCGGAAGGGACGGTTACCCGCTGGATTCTATCTCCATCATGTCCCTGCTCAGTCATCTCGTACGTGTCTTCCACCTTCAAGAACTGGGTACGGAAGACAACTTCCTGCGCCGGCGCACCTTGGGCGAATGGAGTGACCTGCTTCTGGAAGGCTGGGCCGCGCACCTGGACAAGATCACCTTCTTCACTTCCGGCAGCACGGGCACGGCCAAACCCATGACTCACCAGCGTGATGCGCTTTTACAGGAGACCCGGGTCCTGGCCGATATCTTCCAAGATACCGGGCGTATCGTCGCCATGGTGCCCGCACACCACATCTACGGTTTTCTGTTTACCCTGCTGCTGCCCAAGGTTCTGGGCGTGGAGGTGGTCGAGGGCAGGCTGATGAGCGCCGCCGATCTGAACAGGTGCTTGGAACCCTCCGACCTGGTGGTCTCTCATCCCTTTCAGTGGCGTTACCTCAGCGACATGCTGCCTTCGGTCAGGAGCGGTGTTTTCGGCGTCACCTCTACCGCGCCGTGCCCGCCGGAGACCTTTGTTGCCGTTAAAGCCCGTAATATCAGCCGCTTGGTGGAGGTCTACGGCTCTTCCGAAACGGGCGGGCTGGGTTGGCGGGAAGACCCCGATGCTCCGTTTACCCTGATGGAACACTGGACCGCGAACGGCGACGGCGAGGACCCGCCGCTCCAACGAACGCTGCCCGACGGCGAAACCCTCACCATGCCGTCCCCGGACCTGTTGGCTTGGCAGGACGACCGACACTTCCGCGTTCTCGGCCGGCGGGACGGGGCGGTGCAAGTCGCCGGTCACAACGTCTATCCGAACGCGATCGCTCTGATCATTGCCGAACATCCAGAGGTCAAGGCTTGTACGGTCCGCCTGATGCGGCCGGAGGAGGGCGACCGTCTGAAAGCCTTCGTCGTTCCGGTCGATCCCCATGATAGCCATGGACTTGGAGCCAGACTGCATCGATGGTGCACCGAACAATTACGGCCTCAGGAACGACCGGGCAGTTTGACTTTCGGACCCTCGCTTCCCGTCGGCGAAATGGGCAAACACGCGGATTGGAACATCACATGACGCAACCCACCCTGCAAATCGGCGGGGATACGCACCTGTCCTTGCCCCGGTTCTACAGCATCGTCAAGGGAGAAACCGGACTCGAGCTTGCGTCCGGTCTGGGCGATACCCTGGCTCCGGCCGCCGCCATGGTGGAAGACCGTTTGGCGAAACGCCAACTGATCTACGGCCTGACCACCGGGTTCGGCCCGCTGGGGGACAAATTCCTACCTACCGAGGCGCGCGAAAGGGTCCAGCGCAACTTGATCTATCATCTGGCAGCCGGGGTGGGTCCGCCGTTGGAGCCCTACCAGGCGCGCGCGGTTCTCCTGGCGCGTCTTCTCTGCCTCAGTAAGGGACGCAGTGCTGTAAGCCTCAGCACCCTGGCGTTGATGCAGCAATGGCTTGTCAGGGGCCTCGTCCCGCATATTCCGTCCCTGGGCACGGTCGGCGCCAGCGGTGATCTCACCCCGCTTGCCCATCTGGCCCTGGCTTTAATGGGAGAGGGCAAGGTCCGATATGAGGGAGCCTGGCGAGTTGCCGGACCCATCCTGGATCAACTGGGCATCGCCCGCCTGCGGCCCGGTGGTCGCGAAGGCCTTGCCCTGGTCAACGGCACCAGCGCCATGACCGCCCTGTCGGCCCTAAACGGCGTCCTGGCGCGGCGCGCCCTGATGCTGGCGCTGGACCTGGGTCTCTTCTACGCCGAGGTCCTGCAAGGCGACCGCGATGCCTACCATCCCGGACTGGCCGAGGTTCGACCCCACCCGGGCCAGATATTCGTGAGCGACTACCTGTACCGACGTAGCGAGACTTCTCGAAGATTGCGTCATGTCAGTACGCGGCCGCGCTTCGAAGCGCCGGAATCCGGCATATCCGGTGACCACGAACCCATGCAGGAACCCTACAGCACCCGCTGCCTGCCGCAGATCTACGGCGCCGTCATGGACGTGCTTGACTTCCACGATCGCACGGTGGAAACCGAACTGAACGGGGTCAGCGACAACCCTGTCTTCATGGCGGAAGAGGACATCATCCTGCACGGCGGCAACTTCTACGGGCAGCACATTTCATTCGCGTCGGACGCCCTGGCCAATGCCCTGGTCAAATGCGCCGCCCACCTGGAACGCAAGATCAACCGTCTATGCCACCCTAAACTGAATCGGCATTACCCGGCCTTTCTGCAAGCCGGCGACCTCGGCATCAACAGCGGTTTCATGGGCGCGCAGGTCACGGCGACGGCGCTGGTCGCGGAGATGCGCGGCATGAGTAACCCATTGAGCACGGCCACCATCGCCACCAATGCCGACAACCAGGACGTGGTAAGCATGGGCACCCTGGCCGCCTTGCGCTGCCACAAACTATTACCCCACCTCTACCGACTGCTCGCCATAGACGCCATGACCATTGCCCAAGCCTATGACCTATGCACGGCCGATGAGCAAAAAGCATTCACTCAACCGTCCCGAGAGCTGTGGCAAATCATCCGAACCCACACAAGCAAATTGGAAGAAGACAGACCTCTATCCCAAGAAATAGAATCCCTGGCCGAAACCTGGCTGCATGTGTAATGGTCAAGGTTTGCGGGAATGCCTCCGGTCTTTAAGTGATGACTTGTTCCTAGAACTGTAGCGTGAACAAACCCCACCTGGCTCAACCTTGGTAGGGCACCCACAGTCTGCCTGAATGATGACCTTGCTTATGAGCAAGGTGGGGCTTTGTTCGCGACGGAGGAACCAGAAGAAAACGCAACGGTTTGTACGGTGACCGAAGGGAAGCTCCCGGCCGGAAGGGTAGTTTAAACAAGGCGCACCAGAGATTCTTTTCGGGCTCAACTGGTTTGTAATAGTTTGCGAGTTTGCCTTCGGTCTTTAAGTGATGATTTGTTCCAGAGGGAATGTTTGTCCGGCGCGAACAGACCCGGACCGCGATGGTAGGCGAGCTTTTTCAGAACCTGGTTGTCTTTGGTTTCTTCTAGATGCAATCCATGCCGGGCCTGTTTAAACTACCTCATGACTTTCCCTGTTCTTGGTTCCGGGAAAAATGTTTTGTAAATGCGGTGCTCTGTACTTGTTTCTAGTTTGAAAAGTGGAAACATCGCCGGTCATGTACTCAATTTTGAAAATGAAATCATCCTAATCGCTTGTTATAGGATCGATGTCTGGTCAAAAACCAGCTTGATACACTTGCATGTATTTCTCTCCGGTTTCAAAAACGACCTTCGAGATAGTCATGATCTCGTTTCAGCTTTCAAAATTGAGTTGCCGGCCTGGAATGACCTCGTGATTTTTCTCGAAAACTCCCTCGATGCGGGTTTCAAGGAACGTTTTTCACACTCGAGGTGTGTTGTAAATAGTTGCTAAGCTTTTATTTAATCGGACAACCGTCTTGTTCACCGCACCGATGCCCTCATGCGTGAGATTTATTCGATTGACATTGGCATCAATGATGCTTAATGTTTCGCAACGCTTGCCTGCGCAACGTTTGCAAGGCAGATTTTGCCCGAGGAGGCTCCCTGTGCCCCGTATCATGTATCTGCAGAGTGATCGGAATCGATCTGTCTTCATCGCCAATGCCGCCCGGGCCGGGCGGAATGATCTGGATGCCGGGAAAGGTTACATCCCGCCGGCGGTCGCCGATCAGTTGGCCGATGCCCGGCAAGGCTTCAAGTCGACACTGAAGGTTTACTATGACGCCAAAGCCGATCTGGCCGGGATTGTGGAGACTCACGCCAAGGCGATCGATACCTTGCGCGCTTGTGTACGGCATCTGTGGAAGGACCTGCGCTTTCAATACCGGATGGGACACATCGGCTTGGAAACATTGGCATTGATGGAACTCCCGATCAAGGGTATGCCCGGCTTCACGCGCTACGACGACTGGCTGATGGCCGCCGCGCGCATGGAGCATCACCTGCGCAACCAGAGCGCCGAACACCCGCAACTGGTCACCAGTCCCTCCCTGGCCCAATTGTCGGAATACCGCATCGAGGCGGATGATGCGGCCAAGCGACTCAGCCAGACCAAAGCCCGGGTGATGGACGCCCGCGATGACCTGGATCCATATCGAGCCGAGGTCGACAGGTTACACGGCTACCTGGCCAAGTTACTGCGCGCTGCTATGCACGGGACCCCCAATCCCGCCCTGCGCGACGAAATGCGCCGCTACGGCTATACCTTCCGACCCACCAAGACCGAAGCGACGCCGCAACCGACACAAACCGAGCAACCCGAGGAAACCAAGGCCGAAAGCCAACCGGCGGCGGATACGGGAACAGTCCGATATCAAATATGGACCAAGCCGCGACGAACCGTCTCCGGCAACTTTCGAAGCAATCCCGACGATATGCGGATTATCCGGCCGAAGTCCCAATCGCCGCCACCCGAGGGCTGAATGGTCTCATCGCCTGCTCCCTCCCTGATCCGAGGTGTCAAGCTCCCCTAATTCAGAAGTGGATGCGACAAGATCACGGACATCTCCATGGAGGGTTCCCACAAAGGTGGGAGTTGGGGAAGCTGGTGTCACGCGTTATTCAGCGTTTCAGTTAAGCATCCCCAACTCCGGAGGCGCCGGTAACCAACGGCGAAACCCTATCAGCGGCCCTACTTAATGTTGTTGCTCACTTCAGTAGCGTAGCGCTTTGCCAAAGCACTGGAACGCCCACCCCCGACGGGTGCGGTAGCAATACAGACTTGTCGTATAATGACATAGCCATTATCGGGGATCGGCACCGCGGGTGGATCGGTGAAGGGTTTAAACTCTCCATTGCGATTAAGTTGCGTAAAATTTTCATCAAAAATATAATATTGAAATACGCGCTGAGGCTGGCTGGTTAAACTATCTTCTAAAACCCAGGTTCCGCCGGGCAGGTGGCCCCCTTTCTTGGGTCCGCCTTTGTCATAGACCACGATAATCTTGTTTATGTCGGAAGGCGGTGAGGGGGCTGTAGGTGTATAGGCAAAACCGAGGACACCGGGAACACCTCCACCAGCGACTTTGATAGTTGCAGCGGCCATTAAATCCTGAACCGTGCTGCCATCGAAATCCACAGTGACCGGGCCGGAGGTATTCGGCGAAGTGTTGGTGCCACTCCAGCCAAAGTACAGACCTACAACGCGAAAGTTGACATTTTTTGGCATTTTGATCTCCTTATACAAGACGAGCGCTTTTTAGCACTTCTAAGTTGGAAGGCTGTTTTTTAATGCGGTTGTGGTTGTGGAGCGCCGAGTATAGCATTAGCCGGCCACTATGACAATCTAATTTATGATTCCTCTTGAATTGGTGACCGGGCGCGACCTCGACCGGAAATGTGGCAGAGATACCGTATCAAGACTTGATCAAAGCTTCTGGACGTGGTCGAACAAAAAGTAAAACGAACATGTTTTTCATTTCTGCAAGGGCCTGGTTAAGACAGATCTGATATTCGTTGCGTGTCGTCATGCTTAATTCGTCTACATTACCGTCGGGTCCCAGCGTCGATGCCGTCGTCAGCATCTACACAAAGGAAATTACCGATCCTGATCTTTTCGAAGGCCTGAATGCCGGCGAATATGATCAATTCGGCTCTCGAAACGAAGTAAATGTTGCGGGTGAAAACCCCCGGTCAGGTAAGAATTTCCCAGTTTTGGCGGAAATCTGTTCCACCGCACTGTAAAAAAGCTTGAACCGGGCATCAGGCTTTCACCAGACCGGCCGATAAGCAATAGGGAACATGGGGTTTGGATTTCTCCCATATGGAGCCATCATTGACTTCCAGGGATAACTTACGGCAAGCAGTCGCCCCGTGGAGGAGCCTGCCGGGGTCACCGGCCGCTTTGCGGCTGATCATCATTACCGCTCTGCTGACGGCCGGGGTTTGTTCTGCCTCGGGTCCCACGCAGATGAGTATTCGTCTGGCCGGGCTCAACGTCGGCGATGATCTTTCCCACAACGATGTCCGATGCCTTATCCAAGACCGCAACGGCTTCATCTGGATGGGCTCCCGGGAAGGCCTGAACCGCTACGACGGCTATAATTTCAAGACCATACGGCATGATCCCGACAATCTCCACAGTCTCCCGGACAATTTCGTGCGGGCCCTCTTGGAAACCGGCGACGGCCGTATTTGGATCGGTACCGCCGCGGGTCTGTGCGCCTTGGATCCCTCTACCGGTAACTTGACCAACTATCCCGTTCAGAGGGAAAACGCGCAACAAGTGGATGTGCAAACCCTCTTGGAGGACCGCGCGGGCCGGTTGTGGATGGGGACCAACGGTACCGGGTTGTTCTGTCTTGACCTGAAGAAGAATCAATGGATTGCCCCCGGCGATCTACCTCCAATCGACCATGAGAATATTCGCTCCATTTTGCAGGACAGCAGCGGTAATCTCTGGTTCGGCACCGGCGGCGGCGGATTGTATCGCTACAGTCCCGAAACCGGAGACCTGGAGCATTTCCGGCAGACCTTTCGTCAGGAAAAAAGCATCAGCCACGACTTCATCCTCACCCTCTGCGAAACTCGCGACGGCTATCTCTGGGCGGGTACCTACGGCGGCGGCCTGAACCGCTATCATCCCGAAACCGGCGAGTTCAAACGCTACAAAAGCCGGCGCGACCGCCCGGATCGACCCGGTCACAATGTCATTTGGTGCCTGAGGGAGGACCGCGAGGGGCGCTTGTGGGTCGGCACCTACGGCGGTGGTTTGAATATCTACGATGCCGACACCGGAATCTTTCGCCGCTTCCGGCACAATGCCGACGATCCCAAGAGTCTGGCCGCCGATAACGTATGGTCGTTGCTGGAAGACGAAACGGGTCAAATTTGGATCGGCACCAGCGGCGGTTTGAGCCGCTACGATCCGGGCCGCGATCGCTTCGGCCATCATTATCGCGATCCCAACCAGGTCAACAGCCTCAGCGATAACTACGTGCGCGCCATTTATGAAACCAGGGCGGGGCAGTTGTGGATCGGCACCAACGACGGCCTGAACCTGTGGGACGAGGAGCACCTGGGCTACCGTGTATTCAACTCGGATGCCGAAGACCCCGAATCCCTGAGCCATGATCAAATCTGGAGCATTTCCGAGGACGGTCTGGGTTACCTTTGGGTAGGCACCTCCAGCGGGCTGAACCGGTTCGATCCCTTCACCGGTACCTTCAAACGCTATTATCGCGATATAGCAGATCATGACAGTCTGAGCCACGACACCATCACGGCGCTCAGCCGGGACGCCGCGGGCCGCTTATGGGCCGGAACTTACGGCGGCGGCCTGAATCGTTATGAGGAAGACAGCGACCGTTTCTTCCGCTATCGATATGACCAGGAAAACCAACACAGCCTGAGCCATAATGTAGTCAGCATCATTTATCTCGACACCGAGGAACGTCTATGGGTGGGCACGCTGGGCGGCGGACTGAACGAATATATTCCGGGCTCCGGCAGTTTTGTACGCTACGGTTGGGATCGCAATAAAAGCGAAAGCCTGAACAGCGACGAAATACTGGCGCTGCACCGCGACAGTCGGGGAATCTTGTGGATTGGAACGCGCAATCGCGGGCTTTATCGGTTTGAACCCGGCGCGCCCGGCGAAGCGGGCTCCTACACCGGGTTCGAATTGGAGAAATCCATAGCGCGAGATACCATCTACGCGATTTTGGAAGATAGCCGCGGTCATTTGTGGCTGAGTTCCGATGAGGGCTTGTGCCGCATCGATCCGCTGACCGGAAAGGGACGAGACTTTCGTTCCCACGAGGGCTTGCAAGGCGATCAGTTCAACGGCGGCGCCGGCGTGCATGGTCGCGACGGCATGCTTTACTTCGGCGGCCCCAACGGTTTCAATGCCTTCAAAGGCGCCGGCATTCGTCTGGACCCCATACCGCCCAAGGTGCGCATTACCGATTTCCTGCTGTTCAACCAATCGGTACCCTTGCAATCGGTCGATCCCGAATCTCCCCTGACCCGGCCGATCACCGCCACTGAAAAACTGGTGCTGGAATATCATCAATCCGTCGTTGCCTTTGAGTTCGCCGCCCTGCATTTCGCCTCGCCCGAACACAACACCTACGCCTTCAAACTGGACGGGGTGAACAAGGATTGGGTGGAAACCGATGCCGAGAAGCGATTCGCCTATTACAACCTGGATTCGGGTTCCTATACCTTCCGCGTGAAGGGCGCCAACAAGGACGGCGTCTGGAGCACGACGGACACCACGTTGGATATCCGAGTGAAGCCGCCGCCTTGGAAGACCTGGTGGGCTTACTCCCTGTACGCTCTCGCCCTCTCGTTCGTCTTTTTGCAAAGCCTGCGCCTGACCAGGGAACGCCGTCAGGCTGAACAGGACCGCAATATTGCCGACCAGGAACGCTTGACGACCCGGCGTCTGCGACAGTTGGATAAATTGAAAGACCAGTTCCTGGCCAATACCTCCCACGAGTTGCGCACACCTTTGAACGGGATCATCGGCCTCACCGAATCGATTATCGAAACCACCGATGATCTGGATCCGCGCGTAGCGGCCAACCTGGAGATGGTGGTGGCCAGCGGACGCCGTCTGGCCAATCTGGTCAACGATATTCTGGACTTCTCCAAACTACGTCATGAACAGCCCGAACTCCACCTGGTCCCCGTCAATCTGCGCAGGCAGGCCGAATTGGTGCTCACCATGTCCAGGCCGCTGGCGGGTGGCAAGGAACTGGAACTGGTCAACAGTATCGACGAAGATTTTCCACGTTCGTTGGTCGATGAAAACCGGCTGCAGCAGATCCTCTACAACCTCGTGGGGAACGCGGTCAAATTCACGGACAGCGGGAGAGTGGTCATCTCGGCTTGCGAGGAAGGGGAGCAATTACAGGTCCGAGTGGAAGATACCGGGATCGGGATTCCCGCGGATAAGCAGGACCGCATCTTCGAGTCCTTCGAGCAGGCCGACGGCTCTGCCGAACGCGCCCACGGCGGAACCGGTTTGGGTCTGGCCATTACCCGGCAGTTGGTGGAGCTGCACGGCGGGACCATCCAGGTTTACAGTACTCCCGGGAAAGGCAGCTGCTTCGTTTTCACCCTGCCGCGCGCCCCGCAACACGCGGAGGCCGTGGAAGCCCAAACCCGCGAACCCGAGCAGATCGCGGAAATCCAGCCCGGTGAGGTTCCGGTCACTCCGGCTGATGTTCAGGGCAATGCGCATATCATGTTGATCGACGACGAGCCCATCAATCGCCAGGTGCTGGTTAATCACCTGGCGCCGCTGGGCTATCGCATCACGCAGACTTCATCCGGTCCGGAGGCCCTGACCGCGATAGAAAAAGACGAGTTCGACCTGGTGATTGTCGATGTCATGATGCCGCGCATGTCCGGTTACGAAGTATGCCGCGCTTTACGCGATCGTTTTCATCTGCACGAACTGCCCATCCTCTTCCTGACCGCGCGCAATCAACTGGCCGATCTGACCGCGGGTTTCGATGCGGGCGGCAATGATTATCTGACCAAGCCCGTGTCCAAGGCCGAACTGTTGACCCGCGTCAAAACACACTTACAGCTGCGCAATGTCAACCGCGACCTGGAAATCAAGGTCAAGGAACGCACACATGACCTGGAACAAAAGCGCGAAGAGGTTCTATACAACCAGCGGCAACTCTTCTCCCAGGAAAAAAGCGCGGCGCTGGGCACCCTGACCGCGGGGGTGGCGCATGAGATCAACAACCCCACCAACTTCGCCCACGGCAGCGTGCAGCTTTTGGAAACGGAGCTGAAGGATTTCAAGAAGTTCCTGCTGGAGTTGGCCTCCGACGAGGCCGAGGGCGAAGTGGTCGACGCCTTACAGATGCGCATGGAACCGCTGTTCGCCCACGTGCGCACGATTACGGACGGCACCAGGCGTATTCGCGATATCGTTCGCGACCTTCACGCCTTTTCCACCATGGAGGAGGGCCGCGAGACTCGCGTGGTTCTGGACAACCTGGTCAAGGCCACGCTGAACCTGGTCCAACCCAAGTTCAAGGACCGGATCCACTTCCGTACCAGGTACAGCCGGGAACCCTTGATCACCGTGGGTCGGCCGGCAGAGTTGTCGCAGGTCTTCCTACATCTTACCTTGAATGCCTGCCAGGCCGCGGAGGATCATGCGGCCGCCATGGGCAGCGGTTTCGAGGGTGTGGTTTCTGTTGGGACTCAGGTCATGGACGGACGCGGTATCATTACCTTTAAAGACAATGGCGGCGGCATTCCCGAAGAGGTGCGGCATCGCATTTTCGAGCCCTTCTTCACCACAAGGGATATTGGTGGGGGCGTAGGCTTGGGACTTTCGATTGCCTGGGGTATTATTGATCGTGCGGGTGGTCATATTCAGGTGTTGGAAACATCGAGTCGTGGAACGACATTCAAGGTGACCCTCCCTTTGCGAGGGGAGGCCTGACCGGTGCGGCGTATCCATGACACCCGGGGATCAATCTTTTTTCGATTTCTTCCGAAAAAAGTTGTGGGCAACGGCGTTGTGTATCGATTGAATGATTTCAAGGAGGCCCGGAGGATCGTGTCACGACTGGGTGGTTCGGCATTTCCCTTGTTGATTTTGGTCTTGTTGCGACCGCTGCCCGCGGCCGCCCAGGAACCCTATGTGCATTGGGATAAATTGGGGCTGGACCAGGGGCTCTCACAAAGCAATGTCTACGATATCGCCCAAGACGAACCCGGGTTCCTCTGGTTTGCCACCCAGGACGGCCTGAACCGCTATGACGGCAAACGCTTCCATGTCTATCGCCAGGACTATGAACAACCCAATTCGGTCGCCGGCAACTTCATCCCCGCCTTGGAGGTAGATCACCAGGGCCGCGTCTGGGCGGGAACCCGAAACGGGCTCAGCCGCTACAACCCCGCCGGCGATTCTTTCGACAACTTTCGCTTGGAAGAGGGCCTGCCGCATCTTCATCTCACGGCATTGCATCTGGATAACCGGGGTTTACTTTGGGTTGGGACCATCGCGGGTATCGCCGTTCAGGAAGGCTCGCGCTTCAAACAGCCGCCCGGAGTGGCGGGCCGATACCGCGGTCATGTGGTCGACCTTTTGACGGTGCAGGACGAGGTTTGGGTTGCTACCCAGGACCAGGGACTGCTGCGCATGCGCGGCGAGTCGGTCAAACGCTTTTCTTATGGTGGCGGACCCAACGACATCGGCGCCTTGATTGTTTTCCTGGAAAAAGACCGGCGCGGCAAGATTTGGGTCGGTACGGACGGCGCGGGTCTCTATCGCGTGGACCCTGAAAACGGTATCGAGGCGGTCTTCCGTCACGAACCCGACAACCCGATGAGCTTATCCGATAACAGGGTTACCGCTTTTCACAAGGAAGTGGACGGCAGGTTTTGGGTAGGAACGGAAGCCGGGCTCAGCTGTTTCGATCCCGAAACGAAGACGTTTACCAATCAGTATCACCGACCGGAAGATCCCAACAGCCTGGGCGCGGGTCGCAAGCGCAGCATTCTGGTCGATAAATCCGGTGTGCTTTGGGTGAGCACGGCCGGCTTCGGGCTCAGTTATTACGATCTCAGCAGACAACGCTTTCCCCATTTCAAACACGTACAGGGAGATCCGGACACGCTTGCCGACAACCAGGTGGCTGCAATCTTGGAAGATTCCAGGGGCGCGTTGTGGATCGGCCACCGCAAAGGTTTCAGCTATTTGGAAAAAGGCAGCGACCGGTTTGTCGATTACCTGCCCGAGCCCGATCGGCCCGGCGGGTTGAAGGCAACCGTGATCTCCAGTTTCTGGGAAGACGGCCCTGTGATGTGGATGGCTTCCGTGCGCAACGGCCTGGTTCGCTACGATCGAAACAACGAGCGTTTCGACCATTTCATTCCGCCGTTTGCGAACCCTCAAAAAAAAGGCGTCACCTTAATCTTTGACCTGATGGAGGATAGGAGCGGCAATCTCTGGGTCGGCGCCCACGCTACCGGTATGCTGATCTTCGACCGCCGCGCCCGCCGCTTTGTACATTTAACCGATCCCTTGGGGCTTTTGGAAAAAACCGGTTTGACCTTTCTTTATCAGGACAAGCAAGGCGTCATCTGGATCGGCACCAGTCGAGACGGCCTTTATCGGCGCGGTACGGACGGCAGCGGTAAAATATTCAACACGCGTGATAAAGGTCCCGACGTCATCTCGGGTGATCAGGTCATGGCTATTTTGGAAGACAGCCGGGGCCGTCTCTGGGTTGGACATAACTACGGCTTGGACCTGATGGATCGAGAGACCGGCAGTTTCATCCATTACGGCAGCGTGCAGGGCCTGGCCAACGAAACCATCTACGCCTTGCTGGAAGATCGAACCGGACATTTGTGGATGTCTACCAACGACGGCATTTCGCGCTTCAATCCCAATACCGATACCTTCACCAACTACAAGGTTTCCGACGGCCTGCAAAGCCGTGAGTTCAACAACGACGCCGTGGAACACCTGCGCGACGGACGCATGGCGTTCGGTGGCGTCAACGGCTTCAACCTGTTCGATCCAAGTGAGATCAAGCCGGATCTCAAGGGACCGCGCGTGGTCTTCAGCGAAATGCTGTTATTCAACAAACCGGTCAAACCCGCCCCCGACAGTTCACTCACCGAACCCATCGGGGTGGCCGAAGAGGTACGCCTGGCCCATCGCCAATCGGTCGTCTCCTTCGAGTTCGCCGCTCTGCACTTCGCCGATCCCGGTCGCAATACCTATGCTTATCGCATGGAAGGCTTGAACGAGAACTGGATCGAAACCGGGCCCGATCGCAACTTCGCAAGTTTTACCGGCTTACAGGCGGATACCTACACCCTGAGCGTCAAGGCCAAAAACAAGGACGGCGTCTGGGGCCCGGAAACTCCCTTGCGCGTGGTGGTCTATCCACCGCCCTGGCGAACCTGGTGGGCCTATTCCCTTTACGTTCTGGCTGTTTCCCTGCTGATTCTCGCTTATCTGCGCGCCCAGCAACGCAAACTGGAGTACGAACGGCATGCCGTCACCCGGCTCCAACAATTGGATCGTTTGAAAGACGAATTTCTGGCCAATACCACCCACGAGTTGCGCACCCCCCTGAACGGCATCATCGGCCTGGCCGAATCCATCCTCCAGAATACCGAGGATATGAGCGAGGAGAACAGTCGTGGTATTGCCACCATTGCCGCCGGCGGCCGACGCCTGAATGCCCTGGTCAGCGATATCCTGGATTTCTCCAGCCTCAAGGAAGGCAGCCTGAACCTTGTGCTGCGGCCGCTGGCTCTTCGACCCGTGGCTGAAGCCGTGTTGGAACTGGCCCGCCCCCTTCTCAGCGGCAAGGACATCGTCCTCAAAAACGCTGTTTCTGAAACCCTGCCCACCGTTCACGCCGACGAAAACCGCCTGACTCAAATTCTTTGGAACCTGGTCCACAACGCGGTCAAGTTCACCGAGGAAGGCCGCATTATCATCTCTGCCGAACCGTCCGGGGATCAAGTGATCCTCAGCGTCGCCGATACCGGTCCCGGAATCCCCGAATCCCAAAAGGAAAGTATCTTCGAATCCTTTCACCAAAGCGACGGCAGCATGATCCGAAGCCACGGCGGCACCGGCTTGGGCCTGGCTTTGACCGGCAAGTTGGTCGCACTCCACGACGGCGAAATCACCGTGGATTCGGAGTTTGGCAAAGGCTCCACCTTCAGCTTTAACCTGGCCGTCTCCAACGAGCCGCCCGCCAACAGTGAGATCGTGGATTACACCCGTCCGCTGAATGCACCCGTGGTGACGGGCGACCGCATGAAACCGGTCAAGGTGAAGGCCAAAACCAGTGCCCGATACCACATCCTGGTGGTCGATGACGAACGTATCAACCGGGTCGTGGTGACCAGCATGCTCAGTCGGGAAGATTACCGCATTACCGAGGCTTCCGGGGGTAAGGAAGCCCTGGCCGTAATCAAAAAAGAAGCCGTGGACCTGGTGCTGTTGGATATCATGATGCCCAAGATGTCGGGTTATGACGTCTGCCGCGAGATTCGTCGTCAATATGGCGCTTCCGAACTGCCGGTGCTTTTTCTTACCGCCCGTGAACGTCTGGCCGACATCACCATGGGTTTTGAAAGCGGCTGTAATGACTACCTTACGAAACCCGTGGCCCGCGAGGAATTACTTGCCCGCGTCAAGCTGCACTTGGATCTGCTGGACCTGCAACGGGCCCTGGAAGACAAGGTCAAGGAACGCACGGAAGAACTCGAGGAAAAGAACCGCGAACTGAAGAGTCGTTACCAGGAACTGGAAGCGCTTGAAGAAATCGCCCGCACCATCAACGCGGAGATGGAGTTCTCCCAACTATTGCACACCATTCTAGAACTGGCTTTGGAACTGATTCCCGGGGTGCAACGCGCTTCCTTCATCTTCTTCGATCACAACGAGAAGAAAATGCAGGTGGTTGAGTCGGTAGGCCGGGAAAAAGAAGTACTGATGGGTGAGGAACAGGAAATCGCCGGCCGGGTGAGTGAATGGTACCGCACATCTACCGAGGTCGCTGAGGGCGTCATGGTGGTCAAACAGGGACTCGCCCGGGAGCATCCATGGAAACCGGAGGCCCGTATTGCCTTGCCGCTACCGTTGGAGCGTCGTATGAGCGCCATGGTCATCCTGGATAACCTGGAGGACGAAGCGGCCTTTACCGAGGTGGAAGCGGGTAAGCTGAGCCGATTCCGCGAACATGCCTTCACCGCCGTCTTGAAGGGCAAGGTCATCAGCGACCTGGTAGACACCCAACGCGGCCTTGTGGAAGAGGCCCACCAGGCGGGCATGGCCGAAATTGCCGCCAGCGTGATGCACAATGTGGGCAACAATCTCAACAGCATCAAAACGTCGATCCATGTTATCCAAGAAGCCTTCCACGATAAAAAACAGTTGGAACTGCTGGACCGCCTGTCGCGTCTGCTGGACCAGGAGAGCGATCAATTGGGCGCCTTCTTCAGCCGGGACCCGCGCGCCGAACACGTGCCCAGGGCGCTCTCCAAAATTTCCCACGATTTGACCAAGGTCTGGGATCTGTTCCGCACCGAGGGCGAGCGCCTGGTGAACCAGGTACACGGCATGACCCGCGTGCTGCGGGAGCAACACCAATACGCCGGACTGCGCGGACGCATGGCCGAAATCTGCGATCTCAACACCCTGGTAGAGGACGCCGTTCGCCGCGAGGCCTACCTGATTCGCGAGGTGGGCATTCATATCAAAACGGAATTACCGAGTATTCCCCCGCTTCGCTTGGAACGCGGTAAATGCCTGCGGGTATTGCTCTTTCTGCTGAGAAACGCCAGGGAGGCCATCGAGGAGCGCGGCAATACGGCCGAGGGCAAGATCATCCTGACCACCCGTCGCGCGTCCGGCCAATTGGTGTTGGAAATCAGAGACAACGGCGCGGGCATCGAACGAGAAAACAGGGAACGCGTCTTCGCCCAGGGTTTCACCACGAAAAAGGACCACCAGGGACTGGGTCTGCACTACGCCGCCAACGTCATGAAGGATCACCACGGCACCATATCGGTCCACAGCCGAGGTTCCGATCGCGGCGCGGCGGTTACCCTGAAATTCCCCACCGAAGGCTTCGTGGAATCAAACTGAGGAAAAGCATGAAGCGCACATCCCTTCCCCGGCAACCGCTTAGCCCGGGAGTCTCGCGAGATCGATTGAAAATCGGATGCTACGAGAGAAGTGGGATTGCGTTTTTTAAAGTGCTGCCCCTAACCTTTCCCTCGCTGATTGCATCTCCTCCTCGGGTTTCGGTTCGGTAACGAAAACCTCGGTGACGCGAACCGTTTCGGAAATCCGGGCCCGGGAGGTCGATACGGCCGGCTGTCTGCCGTCGGTGCTGCATTGGAAGCTGAAGAGTGCAAGACAGATTATGAATAGAGCCTGAGCTTTCATGAGTCGTCCCTTTCGTGCACGATCGAGAAAGCGAGCGCGGGTCGGAAGCGGCAACCCGCGCTCGCGGCCGATTATCCTATTAAAAATCGTATTTCACACCAAGGCGGCCCCACGTCTTGTACTGTTCAAATTGGATCGGGAAACGCACATCGCCCTCGTAAAAGATATATTTCTCATTATTGAGGTTGATCAGCTCTAAAAAGACCCGCCAACGATCCAGGCGGTAGGAGGCGCTCAGGTCCCACTGGAGTTGCTCGTCCAGGTAGATGTCCTCCTCTGGGTCGCCGCCCACCTCGGTGATGTATTCGCCGTGGTAGTTGCCGGAAACCCGAATCGAGAACCCGCTTTTCTCATAGATCAGGGCGAGATTCCCCGTCTCTTCCGACTGCCCCGGCAGCGTGATGTCACGCCCGGGCAAGCTTGCCTCCGAATCGGTCCAGGTGTAGTTCAGATAGAGACCCAGGCCGTTGAACGGCGCGGGCAGCCGCGTGAAGTTCTTCTGAAAGGCGAACTCGATGCCCCGGAGCCGGGCGTCATCACCATTGAGCGGCGTGGTCACCTCGTACTCCGTCCCATCGATTACCTCGTCTACGTTGAAGATGTAGATGTAGTCGGTCATGTCCTTGTAAAAGAAACCGACCTGAAAGATGCCGACATCGTTGTAGTAGTGCTCATAGCTCAGGTCCAGGTTCCAGGAATCGGTAATCTCGATATCGGGGTTGCCGCGCTCGATCTCTTCGTCCTCTTCCAGGATCAGCCGGTAGGGAACCTGATCATAGACAGATGCCCGGCCATAAGTGCGAGTGAGGGCCGCGCGCAGCCGGTCATTGTCAGAAAAGCGGTAGCCGGCGTGGAGCATAGGCATCAAGATGTCGTCGTCCTTGTCGCCCCTGACCGGGTTCCTGGCGGCGAAATCGCCCTCCTCGTCAAAGAGGATCTCATAGCCGGTGTAGTCGGCCGAGATCTGCTCGTAACGGAGCCCGGACAGAAGGGTCCAGGCATCGCCGATCTCGATCACGGCCATGAAGTAGGCCGCGGTCAGGTCTTCAGTGATCTCGTAGTCGGCGGCTTCCTCCTCGAAATCCTGCTCACTCTCATCGAGCAGACCTACCAGCCTGTCGACTTGAGAACTGCCCTGAAACGGACCCATCTCGTAACGGTCGTCGAGAAAGTCGTCCCGGTTGTAATCGGGATTGATGAAATCGGTCAGGAACAGGTCGCCCTCATCCAGACCGAGCTCGAAGACATCGACATCGCGCATCTTTTCCTTGGAGCGCCGCTTGATGCCGGTCTTGTACTGAATCGAGCGCCTACCTTGTGAGGAGGACCATGAATAGTCGAGCCTGACGGCATCATGCCGATCCCTGGTGAAGTTGTCCTCGCGGACCACCTCGTCGAAGAGGAATTGGCCGATGTCCTGGTTCCGGGGATTGGGCCGGATGTTGTAGCCGTCGAAGCCGCCGCTCTCGAAATTGGGTGCGAAGACCACGTCTTCTTGCAAAAAGACGGAATCGAAGCGGTCAGGCATCCTCTCGCGAGCATAAGAGGTCGACAACGACCATGTCAGCAGGCCCGGTCCCGTATAGCTCTCACCGCGCAATTGCAGGATGGAGATATCCTGGGATTCGAAGCGGTCCTTGAGCTCACGTTCGAGCTCGCCGTCACTGATCTTGTGTCTCAAACGGTGGCGAAGCTCCTGATCGTCGAACTGGGTATGGGAGTAGGAGAGCTCGTGGCGCGTGCGCTCATTCGAGGCGTAGTCCAAGGCGAGGTGGGCCCCGTTGCGTTTGCGGTTGACCACGTAGTCGCGCTGTTCCAGTTCCTCAGGCAAGCCGTCGTCGTAGTCGACCTCGTAGTTATGGGTGGCGCGCTCGTTGTCTTCGAAGCTGTAAGTGGCGCTGATGCCGAGCTTGTCATTGCTAAAGCGGCGGCCGAAGTAGAAATCGCCGCCGACAAAACCTTCTTCGGAAAGGTTATTGTAGCCATAGTCCAGACCCAGTGACAGGCGGCGCTCATAAGGCGCTTTCTTCAACCTCATGTCGATCGCACCGCCGATGGCGTCGCCGTCCATATCCGGCGTGATCGCCTTCGTGACCTCGATAGCCTCGAGCATGTCGAGAGGAATCACGTCAAGCGCCACGGTGCGCAGATCACCCTCGGGCGCCGGCAACGCCAGACCGTTCATCGTCGTCTTATTCAGACGCGCCTCGGTGCCGCGGATCTGGACATAGCGGCCCTCACCCTGGTCGCGATCGATATTGACGCCCGGAACGCGTGCTGTCGCTTCGGCGGCATTGCTGTCGGGGAAGCTGCCGATCTGGTCGGAAGCGACGATATTCTTGATGTTGATCGCAAGCTTCTGTTCCTCGAGCGCCCGGGCCTGACCCTCGCGAATCGAGCCGTTGACTACAAGCGCGTAATCGGCGACCACGATGCCCATGGAAATGTCTTTTGTGTTCAGGCCGTCGGCGACTGTCGTTTCCACGGTTCGGGTCTCGAACGCCCGGTGCTCGGCCTTGATGGACACCTTGCCGAAGGCTACGCCGTTGAAGACATAACGGCCCCGGCTGTCGCTCAATACGCGCTGACCGGATTCGGTCAGGGTCAAGACCACCCCGGCGACGGGTTGGCCGTCATCGCCGGTTACACGTCCGCGCAAGACGCCGGTTTCTCGAGCAAGCAGGGGCAGCGAGAGAAGGCAGACAACAGCGGAACTCAAAAGCGCTGGACGCAAGAACATAATCCCACCTCGATGGACGGATAGACCGCATACGGCGGTCGCCAAGCTTTATCGTCACGTCGAGAGGTAGTCGTTAGCCCGTCGGGGTTTCCGCGCGCTCCTCCTCAGGCGAACCACTTTGGCGTCAGGCAGATGCCCTGAAAAGAAATATTCCGGTGTTAAGAAAGCGAAAATCGCGTTCACGCTCATTGCCCGTGGATGCTCCCTGTTAAAGCCGAAAGCGGCCGGACCGGCGAATCGATATTGTTGTGCAGGTCGGCCGCGCTTCAGTTATTCTACCGGTGTATATTTCTACTCAAGCGTAAACATCATTCTTGCGAAAAGATACTGGTGAGGGAGGGTTCATGGTCTCTCCCCCGGCAGTTCAACGCATTGGCAACAGGTTGCAGTGATGAACACCAGTCCTCTCCACATGACGATCCTCTCATTTCCAGCGATGCGGAGTTGCTGTTTTTCCGAGGTCCCGGCGTGGCTGTCTTCCTCTTCCTTCGAAAAAGAATAGCTGACGGGTTAATGCGTGTCCTCGCTCTGCCCAAATGGCTTTGCCTTTTCTGGAGCGGGTGGGTCCTGTTCGGACAGACACCGAATCTTCATTTCGAGAGTCTGAGCAGCGCCGACAGAACAACCCCCAACACCGTACGCTCCATCATCCAAGACCGCCGGGGATTCATGTGGATCGGCACGGAGGAAGGTCTTTTCAAATACGACGGTTACGAGTTCACCCGCTATAAAACGGATTTCACCAAACCCTCCTCGCTGCCCAACGACTATATCTACAAAATCGTCGAGGACTCGGAGGGCAAGCTCTGGATCAGCACCAAGTACGGTGGGCTGATTCATTTCGATCCCGATACGGAGAACAGCCGTCAATACGCTCATGATCCTGACGATCCCGCCGGCCTGATCGATAACCGCGTGCCCGTGGTATTTCTGGACAGCTCAGGCAATGTCTGGGCCGGTACCGACAGCGGTCTGGATGAGTTGGTGCCCGAGAGCAACACCTTCAACCACTACCTTCACGATTCTGATCGGTCGGGCTCGGCAAGGAACAGGATCAGGGCCATTTTCGAAGATCGGGTAGGCGTGCTGTGGATCGGAACCAGGGAAAACGGCCTTTCCGGTTTCGATCGCGAAAAAGGGACCTTCACCCATTTCAGATATCGCCGGGGTGACCCTGATAGTCTGCCCAGCAATTATGTGCCGGCTATTCTCGAGGACCATTTGGGTGAACTCTGGGTTGGTACCGAGAAGGGGCTGGGCCGGTTGAATCGGGAAACGGGGATTTTCAGAGCTGTCGGCTACCGTCTGGGCAATAACGAGATCAAGGCCCTTTGCGAAGATCGCAGGGGGAGACTGTGGGTCGGCTCCTACGACGGCACTATCAGCCGCTATATCAGGGAAACCGATACCTTCATCAGCTATCGGGACGAAGGTGCCGAGATCGATAACCTGGGCCTTACCTCGCTTTACGAAGATCACTCGGGGATGCTCTGGGCGGGCAGTAAGTACGGCGGATTGAGCAAGGTCAAAGCCGGCAACCTTCCCTTCCGGCAGATCAGCCAGGGGGAAGACAGAGCAGCCGGTCCCACTGGTGATCATGTAACGGCCATTTGTGAAGGAAGGGACGGGGTGCTCTGGATCGCCACCAAATCAGGCGGTTTGAGTAGGCTGGGGCTCGATGGGACTTTTACCCATTTCCAGCACCGGCCCGATGATCCGAACAGCCTGAGCGAAAACCAGCTGACGTCACTCCACGAAGATGGCAACGGCAACCTTTGGATCGGCACCAACGAGATGGGGCTCAATCGATTGAACGCGGGCGAACGGCGCATTGAGCGCATCAGCTATCACCCCGCGAACCCGGAAAAAGGCTTGTATGACAAACATGTCAAATTTGTACATGGGGATAGGGACGGTGTGCTTTGGGTGGGGACAAGACATGCCGTCCACCGCCACAACCGTGAAGACAACAGCTTCACGGCCTATATCAGCCAGGAAAAAACAAGGGGCAGGGCTTCCTATGACAGCCTCAGAACCATCAGCGAAGATAGTGACGGTGTGTTCTGGATCGGCAAGGATAGCGGTTTGGCCCTGTTCGACAGCAAGCGTGGCCGGTGGGCCGCCTACACTACCCCGGCCTACCCGGAGGGACTTCCGATCAAGGGCGTCCTGACGCTTTATCGAGATGGGTACGGGCTTTTATGGGTGGGCACCCGCAACGGCTTGTATCGATTGGATCGCCGAACGGAAGCACTCACGGGCTACAACGAAGAGGATGGTCTCTCGAGCAACCAGATTGCCGGTATCCTCCAAGATGATCAAGAAAATCTTTGGATTTCTACCTTCAAAGGGATCTCGAAATACCACCGCGAATCAGAAACATTTATCAACTACAGCACTGAGCAGGGTCTTTTGAACCGACAGTTGGAGGTCGGCGCGATTGCCCGCAGAAGCAATGGTGATATGTTGTTCGGCGGCCTGCTCGGTATCGATGTATTTCGGCCCGAAGAGATCGAAGAGGACATTAGCATCCCACCCATTGCGTTCACCGCCTTCAAAAAATTCGGAGCGCGCCAACGCCTCGCACCCTACCTGGAGCTCAGCCACCGTGACCGGTTCTTGGAGTTTGAATTCTCGGTACTGGATTTCAAGAATCCGGCGAAGAACCAATATGCCTACCAGATGGAGGGTTTCGACCCCGAGTGGATCTATAGCGGTTCCGATCGCCGGGCCGTCTTTACCAACCTGGATCCGGGTAACTATACCCTCAGGGTCAAGGGTACCAACAGCAGAGGGATTTGGAGCGAGGAGGCGCCCTCGATCAGGATCAGGATCAGACCCCCCTTTTGGCAGACCTGGTGGTTCCGCGTGTTCGCCGCTACCGCCCTGGTCTCCCTTATCATCAGTGTCCATTGGATGATCACGGTCCCAATCCGCAACCGCAACCAGGCGCTAAAGGAAGTCAATGTCCGCCTGAACCAACAGATCACCGCGCGCGAGCAGGCCGAGGAAAAGACCCAACAGCTCAACAGGGAGCTCGAAGAAAGGGTGCAACAGCGCACGGCCGAGCTGGAATCAGCTCATGAAGAGCTGTTGGAAAAGGCCCACCAGGAAGGCATGGCACAAATTGCCACCTCTGTCCTTCACAATGTGGGGAATGTGCTCAACTCGGTGCTCACCTCCGGGCACCTGATCCAAAGATCCCTGGAAATGTCCAAGCTGGATGTGCTCTTGAGAGCTTTCAAGCTTTCCATAGACCACCTGGACCCGATCTTTCTCGCCACCGATCCCAAGGGAAAAAAGTTGGTTTCCTTCGCGGCCACACTCGAGCAGCGCATGCTCAAGGAAAACCGCGCCATTGGGGACAATACGCAACGGTTGATGACCAAGATCGAGTCCATCAGGGATATTGTCATGGCCCAGCAGAAATACGCGAGCTACGATTTTGCAACTGAAGAGCTCTCGCTCCAGGAAGTGGTGGAAGATGCCCTGAAAATCCAAGACCTGGCGCTGTTTCGCCACAATATCCAGGTCGAGAAACTCTTCCAAAGCGTACCCAAAGTTCTCGGCAAGAAGTCGAGCCTGGTGCATGTCATCATCAACCTGTTGAAAAATGCCAAGGAATCTATCGAGGAGAACGGGTCGGAGCAAAAAAAGCTGACCATCTTGATCAACAAGGACGAGAGCCATACTTACCTGAAAGTGGCCGACAGCGGGCTGGGAATCGAGCCGGAGAACCTGGAGAAAATCTTCAGCTATGGATTCACCACCAAGAAAAACGGCCACGGCTTCGGTCTCCACAGTTGCGCCAATGCCGTGACGGAAATGCGCGGCTCCATGTGGGCCGAGAGCAAGGGGCTCGGCAAGGGAGCGACCCTCTGCCTGAAATTCCCTATTACCGGATCAGAATAGGCTTATTTTTTCCGGTCGTGCAATGATGTAGGAGCGAGAATTTGAGCCGCCGCCGGAAAATAACGGCTTGAACGCGGCCGCGTGCACGGGACATCCGGTTCTCATGGGCCGGAAACCAAAGCCGACAGCCCGGTGGTCCGCCCAAGAGTTCGGAGCTGAACGGGAAACCTTTTTCGAGACGGAAGGTGATTGCCGGCGAGTTCTTGCCGACGGCGCCTGTTGAGCGATCACCCTCCCGGTACCCAAAGGGTCTCGCGAGACTCCTCGCCTAAGCCCGTTTTATGACTCGTTCCCGCTAGACCGGGCGAGAACAAAAAAGGGCTCCCGATGACGGGAGCCCTTCGGCAGTTTATCTGTTTTCTGCTTTGGTCGTCCTGTGAGTAGGTTCCCTATCCAAGTTGCAACTTGCAAGGGAAGGGGAAGGTTTGCCGTCGTTATTCGGAGGGCGTGAAGGCTTCAGCTGAAATGCTGAGGGGTGCGAAGAATACGTTCTTCTGCAAATCGGATAAGTCGATGGTGGTGTTGCGGGCAATAACCTTGGCCAGAGTCTGACCTTTAACCCATTCAAGCTCGCTCAAGGATAGATTGATCTCGTACCAGTAGCGGTCACCGTCGCGCAGACGGCCGAACTGATCGGCAAGCGCTTTGGCCATGGTGGGACCGATAGACGACTTGACCGTGAAGGATTCCTCGGTGATGAAGCCGACCCAGGAGTCAAGCCTGTTCACGTCGCCCTGGTAGGCGGTGTAAAGCCTCTCTACCGTTTTCTCATCATTGGTCAGGTCCTTGAAATCTGTGATCGGATCGAGGTCGTAAGTTTTGCGGAAGGCGTTGAAGACGTCCAGACCGTGATCGCGACCCCGTTGGATATTCAAGGAGGGCAGATCGAAACCGCCCGCGCCCGGGGGGCCGAACAGGAAGTTACGCACTTCATCGATCACCAGGTTATCGATCTCCTGGCAACGCTGTTTTGCAGCGCCGCGGAGCAGAGGTTCCAAACCGCCGTTGTCGATCAATTCCCAAGGGTCGAAGAAGGCGTCAGCAAGGCTCAGGTCTCCTATCGAAGAACCGTCGGGGTTCAGCCGTTTCAGAGTGGAAGACAGCATGGAGTGGCCGAGGCGGTATGCCGCGGTGGAGAAATGGTTGTTGATGCCCGGATTGGCGTTGGGATTGTAGCCGTAGTAGCGGTCCAGGGTCCGCAGGCGGCCGTAGCTTTCGCCGTAGGTGGCGGTACTGAAATGGCCGCCCATCAACGCCGGCAGGAACTCCCTGTAGGTGATGTGCTGCATCTGGGCAATCACCAACTGACGGGCTTCCTGATAGATGTATTCGTCGAGGGAGATCCGTTCGGCTTCCGCCGATTCAGCGGTCGACAAATCGCTGAGGATCTGGTCACAGAGGCGGTTGTGCTCGCGCACCCACAGGGTATGCATGGCGGTCAGCAACACGTTCTCATTGGCGCGAATGTCGCCGGCAACAAAGAAATCGCTGCTGCTGTCCGGGGCATTGGGTTGGGTGCCGTCGTTCCAAGGTAACAGGTCGCCCAGCAACCAGTGGGACTGCACCATGAGTTTTCCATGATATCCGGTCCGCAACCATTTCGCCCGGTCATAGTCGGAACCGTAGACATTGGATGCATCGATCCAGGCGGTGATATCGTTGATTTGTTGACGAGGGCCGATACTGTAGGGAGATTCCGAGTGATGGGACCGGTTCAACGGAATAATTTGCACGCCGGTGCAAAAGGGATCGAAGAAGGGGTCGCAGTGGGGTACGGGAATATTGAAAGGTTCCGGCGGATCGCCGGGTTCGGTCAAGTCGAGGTCGTGATCGAGGAATTGCCCCCACAGCCAGGCGATGTCGGAAAGCCTGACGGTGCTGAGGACGGAACTGTCTTGAGCAATGACCAGATTACTGATGTATCGGGCGCCGGGCCGCAGTGGTCCCGACGGTTCGCTGATGCCGTCGGCATAAGCGGAGGGCACGCGACGCAACAGTTCTTCACCGGCGGAACCCCATTCGGGATTGTTCACATTGTTACCGGTGCCGTCGATGGTTTGATAGGTTTGAGCAACCGAAAAGAGTGTTGAAAAGGCAAAGATAGCCATAAAAAGAAAAAGAGAACGTAACATAATTTCTATCTCCTTAATACACTGGACGCGCCGGGGGCGGCTCTGCCAGGGATAGAGTAGTCAAGATTGGATGGGCGGCAGGCCCTCCCTTAAGAGGGGCCAATTGTGAGGGGCACAGAGGAAGGTTTCAACACGCTGCTTGGAAATTTGGAAAAGCTATATATCGATTGAATTATGGTGTGTATTACGGCACGGGCTAAGCAGCAAAACCGAGCCGACGACCATGTTTAGTAAAGCCAAAGGAATTATACCAAAGATAGGGCTTAGCCGGCTACACTGTTTAAGGCTCTCTCGCAGATTTCTTTCTTTATGGGTGATTATTCACACCAAACGAGGATTTCTTCTTTTCACTGTTAACATTTTTTACCGCTTCCTGTCCGTCCCAAAAAGCAGTTAAACTTACGTCGAGCCGGCTTGAAACGGGCACGCGACTGCATCACAGGACCCGTTGTATCGGTCGACATACAAACCCAATCGCCTGACTCCAGGGGCCGCCGGGTCCTGCTACTCGTCGTCTTCTTCCGCTTCGGCCAGGCGGTCTAGAATGAGACCGTGGAAGTTGTCTTTTTCAGCGCCGAAGAAATGCCAACCCAGATGCGATTGACAGCGACGGCAGCAGGCAACCCGCCACAAATAACCGGGAAACCAGGAGAACTCCTGACTGGACTCGCCCACATCGGCGCATCCCGGCGCCTGGCTGAAACAGCCGATGCCGTAAACGATGCCGTAGGGGTTGAAGAACCGGTGTTCATGGCTGCCGCGTTTGGTAATCCGCGCGGTTTCCTCTGTAATAGGAGCAATGCAGGAGGCACAGACCAGGACCTTGCGTCTGTGGGTCAACTCGTCCAAGTCGATGCTGACATCACTGGATGGTGAGTCCTTACGCTCTTTCTCGAAAAACAAAAGTGGCAACGGCAGGTTCATGGCAAACGACATGGCGTAACCTCTCAATAGCATTTTAACAGGAAAAGCCGCCGCTGACCCGATTCACTTCCCGGCGGCTTGTGAAAATCTCACGCAATGCTTCGTCGAGGAGGCCGGGGGCGGCCCGGGTGTTTGCGATGCTCGTGCTACAATGCTGTTTATGCACGGCTGTGGCCGGCGGGGGCCTTCTCTATGAGCGATCACTGGGCGGAAGTGAATGAGATTCTCGAACAAGCCGAGAAACAACCGCGTGACCGGCAGCAAGATTTCATTCGCACAGCATGTCACGGCAACAAAACCCTGAGCGATCAGGTCTTGCTGCTGTTGGACCGGCCCGACGACGATGACGCTCCTGACCGCCGGATCGGCCCCTATCGCCTGCAAGAAGAACTTGGCCGCGGCGGCATGAGCAGAGTCTACCTGGCCGAGCGCAAGGGAGACGGATATTCGCAACAGGTCGCCGTGAAGGTGCTGGACCGGGTCATCCATTCACCGGATTTCCTGGAGCGGTTCCAACGGGAGAGCCGCATTCTGGCCGGTTTCGATCATCCCTTCATCGCCCGCCTGACCGACAGCGGGATGACCGACGACGGTCGCGCCTATATGGTCATGGATTATGTGGACGGCCTGCCGGTCACCCGTTGGTGTGATGAACGGCGGTATACGGTACCCCAACGCCTGCGCCTCTTTCAAAAGATTTGTCGAGCGGTGGACGCGGCCCACGCCAACCTGGTCATTCACCGCGATATCAAGCCCGATAACATCCTGGTCACCGAGGACGGAACGCCCAAGCTGCTGGATTTCGGCATCGCGGTCAGCCTTGAATCGAACGAACCGACATCACCCGATGCACCGACCACGACCCTGCTGCTGACACCGGAATATGCAAGCCCCGAACAACTGACCGGGCAGGGCTCCACAACCAGTATGGATATCTACGCCTTGGGGAACCTGCTGTTCGAACTGCTGGTGGGACACCGGCCGTTCTTCGAGCCGGGTGATCATATCCTGGCTCAAACCCGCAAGATTCTCGACCAGGAACCGCCGCTGCCCAGTCGATGCGTCCAGGATACGGCAAGAGCCGCCGATCGCGGCACGCTGCCTGAAAGGCTGAAGGCCCTCTTGCGCGGCGATTTGGATACCATTGTCACCAAGGCCCTGGCCAAGTCCCCCAAAAACCGTTACGTCTCGGTTCGACGACTGAGTGACGATATCGACCGCTACCTGCGCGGCTTCCCCATCGAGGCTCGTTCCGGGAATCCCATCTATAACCTGAACCGGTTTGCCAGACGACACGGCCTCCACCTTACCATGACCGCCTTTGCCCTTACCCTGGCGGCAATCTTCCTGGCCGTGACCATCCAACGCACCGATCGCATCCGCGAGGAACGGGACCATGCCGAACGCGAACGCCGGGTCGCCGAGCAGATTACCGCTTTTCTGAAGGACATGCTCCTGGAGGCCGATCCCGACCGGAAAGCCGCCGTTGAATTCAGCATGACGCCGCTCCTGGAGACCGCCCGCATCCGCGCCCAAGAGGCGCCGATCGACGATCCCATGGTGCGCGCCGAACTGCTGTCCATGGTCGCCGGTCTGACCTATCGCTTCGGCGGTGTCGACACCGCGCTGGAATCCGTGTCTCGCTCACTTACCCTGCGTGAACAATTGCAAGCGTCGCACCACCCGGATGTCTTGCAAGACCGCCTCTTATTGGCGCGCTGCTACGATGACCTGGGCCGCGATGACGAAGCTTCAGCCCTGTTGCGCGAAGGCATTCACTACACACCGAGCGGTCGCTTGAAGGCCCACTATCACTATTACCTGGCCGTTCATTTACAGCTAAATGCCTTCCAGGAGGCCGAACACCACTATTGCACCGCGCTTGATTTGATGGAGGGCTTGCCCCGCGAGGATCGCCTCGCCCATGACTATCTGTTGACGGATTACGCCGGCGGTCTGATTCGGAACGAACGCTATGACGACGCACTTACCGTTCTCAACCGGGCCCTGGTCGTCAACCGGGAACTCTACGGACCTGACAGCCCGCGCACCATGAACATCTACGGCCTGCTGGGTAATATCCATTTCGAACGCTTGCAACACCGACGCGCCGAAGAGTACCTCCGGAAATCCATCCAGATCGGTGAACGACTCCTGGGCGTCCATATGCTCCTTGGCTCACAATACGGCAGTCTGGGCAATATCTACATGGCCACGGGCCGCTATGATAAGGCAATCGAGCAGAAAAAGAAAATGGTGATCCTTGTCGAAAACGCCTTTCAAAACCAAGGCGTCCAGGCTATCTATGCCCACGCCAACCTGTCCGCCGCCTACCTCAATAAGGGTGATGCCGTGGCCGGGCTTATATCGGCGAAAAAGGCCGTCGAAATCGGCGAGAAAAACGGGCAGAGCCGCTCTCCCAACTTTGCCATGGTCCACATCCTGCTGGCCGGCAGTTACTTGAACAACGGGATCATAGAACCGGTCGAAGAACAGATTCAAAAAGCCCTGGCTTTGAATGCTCCTTTCGAACAGGACGATGACCGGCGGCTGAGGGTGGGGCAAGTGCACTTGGAGGTGGCCTTCCTCTACTTGGATATGGAACAGTACGATAAGGCGGCGTATCATAACCGCCGTGCTCGCGAGACCATCGGCAGGCCCGACCTCGTCAACGCGCGCAACGATTTCCGTCTCAAGCTCCAAGAAGCTCGCCTGATGATCGCCGAAAACCGCCTGCCGCCCGCCGCGGCTCTGCTGGAGGGGGTCTTGGAGGAAAGCCGGAGCGGGATAATTAACGAAGCCCCGCTGTTGCAGCCTTTGACCTACCTGTCCCTCTGCCGCCTCCGCATGAACCAAGTCGATGAGGCTATGCAACTGGTCGATCGCGCCGTGGAAATCGGTAACCGCCTCTACCCACCTGATCATTTCAGATGGCAAAAAACCCTGGAAGTTTGGGCAGAAGTTCTGGATGCCGCGGATCAACATACCAAGGCCGAGGCGGTAAGAACACGCCTGGCCGCTTTGAAAGAGCGCTGAGGATCAGGAAACCGAAACGGTACGACTTTCCTCGGCGTTTTGCCTGCCGACGGTCGTTCGTTTTTCCAAAATCATGCGCATGCCGAAGCGCGGCCTCAAGGTGACCATGGCCTGCGGCTTGACCACATGGCCGGGATACAGCCGGCAACGCCACTGCCTGCCCAGCATCGCCGTCAGCAAAATGCCCTCCATCCAGGCGAAGCGCTCGCCGATACACTGGCGCACGCCGGCGCCGAAGGGGAAGTAGGCGCCCTTGTGCGGCTGCCAACCGTTGTCCCAGCGTTCCGGCCGAAAAGCCAGGGGCTCTTCGTACCAACGCGGGTCGCGGTGGGCAATCCATTGCGAAACGAACAACAGGGTGCCCTTGGGAATATGAACGTCGCCCAGTTGGATATCCTCGGTACTGGTGCGACTGGTGGACCAGGCGGGCGGATACAGGCGCATGCTTTCGGCGAACACCTGACGCGTGTAGGGCAGCCGCTCCAAATCGTCCGTGGTCGGCGTGTGACCGTCGCCCAAGACCGCGTCGACTTCCTCGTGAAAGCGCGCCTCGGCCTCGGGGTTTTGACTGAGCAGGTACCAGGTCCAGGTGGCGGCGTTGGCCGTGGTCTCGTGGCCGGCCATGATCATGGTGACTACCTCATTGCGCAATTCCTCATCGGAAAGCCGTCCGTTGTCGTCGTCATCCCGGGCGGCCATCAGGGCTTGCAACAAGTCGCCGCCGCGAGCGCCGCCCTCACGCCGTTCCCGGATCAAATCGGCCACCATGCGGTCCAATTCCGCACGGCCCTTTTTAAACCGTCGATGCGTAGGCGTGGGCAGTTTATGCAGCCAACGGGTGATGGGATTGAAGCCCTGGCGCCAATGCTGTATGCCGGATTCCAAACCCTCGTCCACCACGTGCACAATGTGGTCGTTGATGCTGCTGCCCATCAAGGCCCGGCAGACGATGCGCAGGGTAAGCCGCATCATCTCGCGGGACATATCGATCTCGGCGCCGTCCCGCCAGGAGTTGCTGAGCAGATCCACTTCCTCGGTGATGTGGCGGTCATAAGCGGCCAGGTTTTTTTTGGAAAACGAAGGCTGGGAAAGACGACGCAAGCGCTTGTGATCTTCATGCTCGGCGACCAACAGACTGTTGCCCAACAGGGGTTCCAAACGTTTGGTGCCGCGACCCTTGATCATGCTTTTGTGCTGCGTGACCATGACCTCGCGGATCATGTCGGGATGCACCACCAACACGCCGGGAATGCCGCCGAACTGGATGGATACCAGATCGCCGTATTCTCGGGCGCACCGTTCGAAAAATTTGAGCGGATTGCGCATGAACTCGCGAATATTACCCAAAACGGGCAGGCCCGGCGGCCCGGGAAGCTTCGTGGACTGCATAACATCCTCCCAGGATGAATCTCGATTCATTTTTACCTGAAAAACCACCCCGGCGCAAGGGGATGCTTCAAGAGGTGCGGCGGGCCGTGAAAGGAGGGGGGATACCCTTTGCGGCCGAATTGTAGCGTGCCTCACATTTTTGTTGTGACAACGACTACATTTTCCCCAAACGATGCCGAAGATGCTTGATAAGAAGGCATCGATGTCCCATACTGAGAACATCCCCTGCTCATGAATCGATAACCTCATTATGTCAAAATATATATTGGATCACCCATTTGTTGCGCGCTTACGGAGCACGATATGTCTTACGCTTTGCCCCTTTACCTCGAAGCCTGGCTCGCTAATGAGACCCTGCCCCTGGTCAACGAGCCCGGCCTGGACGAACTTTTTCGGGCATTTGCCAAGGCCGCCGTTCCCTTGAGGCTTTGGAACCATCGAGCCCATTTGTTGGTGGCGCTGGCCGCGGTATCGCGCATGTCCGAGGACGACGCCCTGGACTGGTTGCGCCGCGGCATCAGACGCTATAACCGCATTCACGGCATCGAAGACCGACCGGGCGGCGGGTACCACGAAACTCTGACCCGCTTCTGGACCGCCATGGTCGCGGGCGCCCACCGCATCCTGGCCTGTTTAACCACGGCGGAACAAGCCTTCGCCATCCTCCAAGCCTTCGACAAAGACCTGCCCTCCACCTACTACAGCCGAGAACTCCTATTCTCCGACAGAGCCCGCAGAGAATGGGTCCTCCCTGACCGAAAACCCCTCTGTAACAAAGAGATCTTCCTATCGGGATTCGGCACGGCAGTACCCGCCGGCGCCTGAACTGCCCCACCGCTTATTACCGGCGTGACCTGATCCGAGACACCTTGCTTTTGCGTGACATGGAGAATCTCAGCGAGAAAGGACCGGTGCGAATAGCGGAGCTGATGAAGCTCAACAAGCCCCTATACCAAACCTATCCGAGATCAGGAGCAGGGGAAATATTGGATGCAATCGCCGAGACAACCCGAGGGTTCGGGGCAGATTGCCAGACACTCCTCGCGTGTGGATGCGCTGTAAATCCACGCGGGCCCATTCGGTTGCGGGTCAGGGAAACATTCGCAGCATTCAGCCCTCATACCCGGCGGATTGCTGATTCGCACGCAGGCGTAATAGTTCCAGCCATCGCAATCAAAAGCCGCAACGATTGACCATTGGCCGAAGCCCAGCAGCAATGCACCGGTCATTGTCAGGATGAGTATTATCCTCTTCATTTCCGATCTCCTTCGATTAATTTAAGTGATCGTTTTTTCACAGTGAGCTCCCTGCAGGGAAACAGAGTTGTGCGTTTGGGGCCACTGTGGTTCGATCCTTTGACTCAAATGAACTGATTCGGCATTCTTACAGGAATTTAATCCGATGTCAACAGCACATCATGTTTTGTTTTAAGTGATGATTCCATGAAGATATGATGGGATGGTTCAAACGCTGCTTTAGACGATATGATCCGTGGGGAAGCGCGCGGCGAGGCAACGAGACCGTCTCCACCTGATCACCGGGTTGCGGAAACATCTGCAGATGAATCACGACAGGGGTTCAACAGGAAAAGAGAGACTGACGCTCTTCGCCTGACCCATAACCTCTTTCTCTTGTTGGATGACCCACGGTTGTCATGACACTTGATTTTGCCCCATACCTTGTAACCGCACCCTTGTCAGAACTTCAAGCAGCCATTCGGTGCGAAATGGGTTACCATGACAATACCAACGCCTTGGAGTGCGTCCATGTCTCGCTTTTTCAACACATCAGGTCCCTGCCAACCCGAGAAGCACTACATGATTCCCGGTGCCGAGCGCTTTGATCTGGATCATGTGCGGGGCCTGATTGACAAAGAACGCTACTTCATTCTGCACGCCCCCCGCCAAACGGGTAAAACCACCCTCATGCGACACCTGGCCAGGACCATATTGGCGGAAGGTCGGTATGTGGCGCTGTATGTCAACATCGAGGCGGCACAACCCGCGCGCAACAATCTGGAGTTGGTTAATACCATTATTCTGAGCGAGATCAAACGAGCCGCGCTCTTATACCTGCCGGAGAAATACCGACCCAAGCCCGAACACGACGCGGTGGCTCCTGCCAATGGCCTGAGCGAGTTCCTGACCCATTGGTGCCTGGCGCTGCCCCTGCCGCTGGTCCTTTTCCTGGATGAGGTGGATGCCCTGATTGGCGACGGCCTGCTGTCGGTGCTACGCCAACTGCGCGCCGGTTACAACGACCGGCCCAAGGGCTACCCGCAATCCATCTGCCTGATGGGTCTGCGTGATGTTCGCGACTACCGCATCTTCTCGGAAAAAGACCAGAAGTACATCATCGGCGGTTCGGCCTTCAATATCAAAGAGAAGTCTTTGGTCATGGACAACTTTTCCCATGAGCAGGTGAACGCCCTGTTGCAACAGCATACCCAAGAAACGGGCCAGTCCTTTGCGCCGGACGCAATAGACCTGATCTACCAAAAGACCCATGGGCAGCCCTGGCTTGTCAACGCCCTGGCCCGCGAACTCTGTTTCGAAGCAACGTCCCCGGCGCAAGGTGGTGCCGTCACCGCCGCCCATGTGCGGGAAGCCGCCGAAGGTTTGATTCGCCGTCGCGACGTGCACTTGGATCAACTTTCGGACAAGCTGACGGAACCCCGTGTAGCCCGCGTGATTCAAGCTATTCTGCTCAGCGAAAGCGGACCGGCGGTGGATGCGCTGTCCAACGAAGATCGACAATACGTGGTGGATCTGGGTCTGGTGCGTCGCGGCAAGGACGGTTTGGAGATTGCCAACCCCATCTACCGCGAAGTGATTCCGCGTGAGCTGACGCGGGTGGATGAAGACTTCATGGGCCAGGACCCTTTGTGGTATCGCACGGACGAGGGCAGACTGGATATGGAGAAGATGTTGGGCGAGATGGTGCTGTATTATCGCCGACATCATGACCTGATCACCAAACGCAAAACCTACAACGAGGCCGCCCATCACCTTGTGTTCATGACCTGGCTGCACCGCATTGTCAACAGCGGCGGTTATATTGAACGCGAATACGCGGTGGGTTTGGGTCGGATGGACCTGCACATCACCTATGCCGATCAGCAGTTCGCCATTGAATTGAAGTTACTGAAAGGCAACGCAAAAGAAGAGGGGATGGAGCAACTGGCGGCGTATCTGGATCGTTTGGGGTTAGCGCAGGGTTATTTGGTGCTGTTTCAGCGTGGGGTGATCGAGGATTTGGATGCTGTTGGTCGGCGTGAACAGACTTGCTTACGGGGGAAGCGGATCGATATTTTGTATCTGTAGCTTTCTGAGAAGGACCTTGTCGGCTTTTTAGGTGTCAAACCTATTTGCTGAAGGCGGGTCCACACTTTCTAACTCCTCGGCTCCAGCTTGTATCGTGTAGTGAAAACCCCCAACACCAAATTTTGCTCTTAGCTTATTAAGAATCCGGCCTGTTTTGACAGGTGAGTCATGAGGGCCTTGGAAAAAAAAGTACTTTCCTTCATAACCGTATTCGAATTCTTCCTTACACAGAGACGAGTCTATGTTTGCGAACAGGAAAGCTATATTCCGATAGTCCTTATGCGGTCCAAAGCCTGCCGCGGCAGCAAAAGAAATTGCGCCTTCTATGAGCTTCACAGCTTTTTCCGGTTTCGCCGGCAGCATGGTTTCCCGGGAGGCACAATCCGCCAAGGTTTTTTGAAAGCCGGCAATCGTATCCGACTTAAACACACAGTTTTTAACCCCTAAGCAGTAGCTGTCGATGAGGATGAGCGCATACCCGAGAATTCCGGGTTCATTGACAGAAAATCGAGAAAAGGCAATGGTTCCAATGCCTCCTTCCATGATGTTATCTGAAATATAGCACTCATGGATCGGACCATTGGCGTATCGTTTGATCTCGATGAGCAAATCATCGATCTTGGATGTCTGAACTTTCTTTAGGCGGCTCTTTCGCTTTGCTTTCTTTGCGGCAAGCTTTTTCTGTCGTTTATTTTGTGATGTCGGCACGTCCCCCGTCCTCTTATCTCCCGGTATGATCACCATTCAAGCAGAAAAACGCCACACGGTTTCCGATATAAAACCCGGGGGCCGACGCCCCCGGAACCCGGCTAAGTCGTCGCCGCTCTTCCGGTAAGCCGCAAGGCTTACCTCTTCCCCGGCAACTTGCCGCTTGAAACCTGCATCTTGTTAAATCGTCAGGATTTCGCTTTCTTTGTCCTTGACCATCTTGTCCACACTGTCGGTGTGGTTGTTGGTGATCTTTTGGACCTCGTCCAGGCCGGTGTGCATCTCGTCCTGCGAGATTTCCTTGGCCTTTTCCTGTTTCTTGAGGGCGTCGTTGATATCGCGGCGAATGTTGCGAACAGCGGTTTTGGCGGCCTCGCCCAGCTTATGGGCTTCCTTGACGTATTCCTTACGGCGCTCCTCGGTGAGCGGCGGTATGGTGATACGAATCAGGGTGCCGTCGTTACCGGGGGTAAGACCCAGGTTGGCGGCCAGGATGGCTTTTTCGATCTCGCCGATCATGTGAGGCTCCCAGGGCTGGATGGTAATCATATTGGGTTCGGGATTCGCCATGCCCGCCACCTGGTTGATGGGCGTAGGGGTGCCGTAGTATTCCACTTTTACATTGTCGAAAATGTTCAGCGAGGCGCGACCGGTGCGTACCTTGGCCAATTCTCCTGCCAGTTTGTTGACGGCCTGGTCCATCCGCTTCTTCGCTTCATTATAATGATCGTCCAACATAGATTATTCCTCCACAATGGTGCCGATGGTTTCACCCATGACGGCTTTCAGGATGTTGCCCGGTTCTGTCATATTGAAAACCATGATCGGCATTTTGTTTTCCATACAAAGGCTGATGGCGGTGGTATCCATAACTTTGAGCTGCTTCTCGATCACGTTCATATAGGACGCCGTGTCTATCTTAACAGCATTGTCGTCGGTCATGGGGTCGGAAGTATAGATCCCGTCCACTTTGGTGGCCTTCATAATCACATCGGCGTCCACCTCGATGGCGCGCAGGGCGGCGGCCGTGTCGGTCGTGAAATAGGGATTGCCGGTCCCGGCGCCGAAAATGACGATACGCCCGTCTTCCAGGTGATGCATGGCCCGGTTGCGGGTATAGGGTTCGGCCACCACGCGCATTTCGATGGCGCTCATGACGCGGGCGGGAATCCCCGAGGCTTGCAAGGCGTCCAGCAGGGCCATGCTGTTGATGACGGTGGCCAGCATGCCCATATAGTCGGCATTGGCGCGATTCATACCTTTGACCGAGGCGGCAAAACCTCGAAAGATATTTCCTCCGCCGACCACAATGGCGATTTGCACCTTGCGGTCATGGATCTGCTTGACCTCGGCGGCTATTTTCGTGAGGGTTTCCGGGCAAATACCGTAACCTTGCTCACCCATCAAGGCCTCGCCGGAAAGTTTGAGCAAGATCCTTCTGTACTTGGGTTTTCCTTGGTCCACGATGACTCCTTGGAAGTAAGTAACGCCGACCATTCTAGACGAGTCATCAGGGTAGACACAAGTCACAATCCGGAGCAATCGCGCAAACCTTTTACGACCGGCCGAGAATGAAGACTCGCCCTTGCCGGTCTTTCCAAAGAAATGATCGCGACCCAGGCAGTTCTCGCACATCTGGTTTTGACGACGCCCTTCTCCCTCTTGTCCTGACGGGCAAATTCAACGCCGTATAATGAATCACGGCCGTGTTTTTCGGGCCTTGATCCAGGCGGAAACGACTGCCGAACGTCGGTGATGACTTCCGGTCTGGATGGCCAAACTGCCCACGCACATCAAAACTGTCGACTTTTCTTTCCAAAGCAAGATTCGTACTCGCCGAACAAGGGCATTTTCCCGCTCATAGTCTGCTCATCCGGCTTGTGGTAAGGTATATGAAAGGAGGCCGCTTATGAAGGTTTATGGTTTGACCGGCGGTATCGCCTCGGGCAAATCGGTCCTGGAACGCATGTTATCCGAATCATATCCGGTGATCGACGCCGATATCGTGTCTCGAGAAGTGGTGGCCCCCGGTTCCAGGGGTTTGGCTCGCGTTGCCGAAGTATTCGGTTCCAAGGTGCTTCAAGCGGACGGCAGCCTGGACCGGGCCGTCCTGCGCAACATCATTGCGCACAGTGAGGAAGATCAGCAGCGGTTGAACGGGATCCTGCATCCCCTGATCGGCAACGCCATCATGGCCACGCTGAACAAACTGGCCGAGGTGGGTCATGAGACGGCCTTCGTGAGCGCCGCGCTGATGTTGGAATCGGGTTCCTATAAACGCTACGACGGCGTCATCCTGGTTTGCTCGCCCGAGGAAACCCGCCTGGCCAGACTATTACAGCGGGACGACATGGACGAGACCTCCGCCAAAGCCCTTATGGCCAGGCAGATGCCGGACAGCGAGAAGCGAAAGCTGGCCACGGTGGTTATCGAGAATGACAGTGATTTCACAGAACTGCGAAAACGACTGGTCAAGGCATTGGTTTCCTTAGGCGTCAGCTAAGCGAATTCTTTCGGTTCTATTGATGCCGGCAATTCCAGGAGGCAGTCATGGAAATTGAACTCTCGCCACGACAGGCCCGATATATAGAAGATAAAATTTCGACCGGCGCCTGACAGCTTTCAGGACAATGCTTGAAGGACGGGCCGGCTTTCCGCCGGGAACAGCGGACCTTGTTCAGTTTTCGATTTCAAGTGCTCCATTCGGGCATAGGTGCTGATAATGGCAAGATCGCTTCGCCAAACGTTCATGATGGGGCTCCATTTCTGCTGAGGATTGTGGGGGAGACGGGCGTTGTTTAACACCGGCCTGCAATAACTAACGCGCCAAATCTTTGAGCTTGAGGTCACTATTTTTTTAAATTCATCATATCCATTTGTATCCCCCCTTTCACCGCTCCCGTAAAGAACTTGTAATATGTTCCGACAGGCGTGCATGGTAGACTGATCATGGAGACGAAGCGACGATGACCCTACCCACGATCAAAGTACTTTTATTGGATGACGATAAACAGGATTACATTCTGGTCAGTCGCATGCTGGACAAGGTGCCCGAGCGTCGCTTCCACGTGGATTGGGTTGCCACCTATGATGAGGCCTGTAAAGCCGTCGAAAAGGACGAGCACGACGCCTACCTGATCGATGTCATGCTGGGCACGCACAGCGGTGTCGATCTTCTGGAAGAGTCCCTGCGTAACGGGTTCAAGAAACCCATGATCATGCTGACCGCCCACGGCGACGTCCAACTGGATCTGAAAGTCATTCAAATGGGCGCCGCCGACTATGTGCCCAAGCGCGAACTGTCGCCGACCCTGCTGGGCCGCACCATCATCCACGCCATCGAGCGCAACCAGTTGATGGAGAAGCTCTATTACCAGGCCACTCACGACGAGGTGACCGGCCTCTACAATCGCAAGTTCATCCTGGAGCAATTGGCCTCCCTGATCAGCAGCGCCAAGCGCCACCAGTTTTCGCTGTCCTTCTGCCTGTGCGACCTGGACTATTTCAAGCAGATCAACGATGCGCACGGCCATCTGACGGGTGATCAGGTCTTGCACGAGTTCGGCCTGGTGCTCAGTCGCGGCGTGCGCGCGGAAGACCTGCCCGGACGCTACGGCGGCGACGAGTTCTGCATCGTCTTTCCCCACGCGACACCTGAGCAGGCCATGATCAGCGTGGAGCGCATTCGCCAACAAGTGGGCGAACTCAGCTTCAAGGCCGAATCGGGGGAAACCTTCCGCGCCACGGCCACTTTCGGCATCGCCGACATGGCGGAAGGTCGCGATACCCCCCGTGATCTCATCCTGGCCGCGGACAAGGCGCTTTTCAAGGCCAAGGAAGCGGGCAGAAACCGTTGCGTCGCCTTCAACCCGAACGCCGCCCGTTAGCGAGATCACTGTCAGGGCGGTACGAAACCGAGCTCTCGGCGTTTTTCCAACGATCCGGGATATGGTACGCGAAGGGCTGAAAATTCGTTGCAACAGAGAAGAAATCGACGATGGGGGAAGCCGTGAACCGTTGCATGACAAGGGGTTTAGGCATAGGGGAAAGGTTAGAAAAAAGTCAAAAAAAATATTTGACAGGTGAAACCCGCTCAAGTATCATTACGTCTCGTCGCCAGGAGGCGGCAGGAAAAAAGTGTGGGCCGTTAGCTCAGTTGGTAGAGCTCCTCCCTTTTAAGGAGGCTGTCGATGGTTCGAGTCCATCACGGCTCACCACTTTTTCCCGATTGTAGAAAAGAGTTACTCAGGCCCCCATCGTCTAGAGGCCTAGGACACCGCCCTTTCACGGCGGCGACAGGGGTTCAAATCCCCTTGGGGGTACCATTTAGCATGGCCTGCCCGCGAGGCAGGCCATTTTTCTACGATCGATATCTTCCTATGCCCCCATCGTCTAGAGGCCTAGGACACCGCCCTTTCACGGCGGCGACAGGGGTTCAAATCCCCTTGGGGGTACTTTAAAGCCCGCCCGTAAAGGGTGGGCTTTTTTGATTCAAGGGGCCGACATGGAAGGGGTCTGGGCTTTCGCCTTATCGGGATTGGTTTTCGGGCTCAGTTCCGGTGCGGCCCCGGGTCCCCTGCTCACCCTGACCATCTCCGAAACGGTACGTCACGGTCTAGCCGGCGGTTTACGCGTTGCCCTGGCTCCCATCCTGACCGACGGCCCCCTGATTCTGTTGACGCTTTTCCTGCTCACCCGGCTGGAGGGCATGGATACCACGCTTGGTTTGCTCTCCCTTGTCGGGGCCGGCTTCCTGTCATGGCTTGCCTGGGAAAGTTTCCGGGTCCAACCGAACGACGGCGATACACCGGAACGGCAGCCTCGCTCCCTGCTTCGCGGCGTGCTGACCAACCTGCTGAATCCCGCACCTTATATGTTCTGGGTCACGGTCGGTACGCCCACCCTGATCGAGGCGCACCGGGCGAGCTTGACGGCGGCGCTCGCCTATGTGTCCGCCTTCTTTATCTCGATCGTGCTGTCCAAAGCCGTGGTCGCCTTACTGACCGCCCGCTTTCGCGATTTTCTGCGCAGCCGCATATATTTGTGGTTGATGCGTTTCCTGGGTCTGACCCTGGCCGCGTTCGCCGTGGTCTTCCTCTATCGGGCGGCGCTTCTACTGGGTCTCTTGTCCTAGGTTTCTTCCGCGGGCCCCACGTCCCAGATGGGACGGACGTCAAATGTGACCGGCTTCTCCAAAACTTTGGGTTGCGGCAGCCTGGCCAGCTTGATCAGGAAGCGCTGCCAGCGGTTCAACTGTTCCGGTTTGGACTCCTCCTCGTCCATCAACTGCTTGATCTGGTCGATACGCTCCCGCGCGTAGGCCTCGCCTATGGACACGGCCTGTTCCAGCTGGGAAAAGTCGGCCCAGTGCAGGCCCTGCACGGGCGGTCGCCAGATGGCTTGCGCGCGCTCGCATTGAAGCTCGGCCAGCCTGATTTGGGCGGCCTTGTTGGCCTCGCTCAGCAGCGAGGAGCCGCGGCGCGTATTGATATCGGGCGCCGGATCGTCGGAGACATCCACCGCCAACACCTTGCGCGCGCCGAACGCCAACAGCGGATTGACCGGGATGCGGTTCATCCAACCGCCGTCCACATAAATGGTCTTACCCGAGCAGACCGGCGGGAACACACCGGGAATCGCGGCGGAAGCCATGACGGCCGAGCGCAGGAAACCGGCATCGAAAACAACCTCACGGGTATTGGTGAGGTCCAACCCGGTGGCAAAAAAAGGCATCTTGGTATTTTTGAAGGTGCGGTTGGGCACCAGGCTCGCGATCTCGTTGAGGTACTCCTCGTAACTGATGATGGCGCCGGTAATGTAAGAGCGGCCCAACATCAGGCCCTCGCTCAAGCGTTGGCGCAGGGTCGTCTTCTTTCCCTTGCTGTCGTCCTTCTGCCTACGCACCTTGCGCAGGTAGGCAAAGCGCACATGTACGAAGTGACTGCTGTTGATGTGATTGCGGAAGTCGCGAATCACCGCATCGGAATCGGGATGCAGGGCATAACAGGCGCCCACGATGGAGCCCATACTGGTGCCGCAAATGCCGGCGATGGGAATCTTCTCCTCCTCCAGCACCTTGAGAATGCCCAAATGAGCCAGGCCGCGGGCGGCCCCGCCTCCCAAGGCAATGAAGAGGCCGTTATGCCCGGCCAGCCGTAAATTGGTCTTGTCGTGTGTTGAGCTGTTTGGCGGCATCGCAGTTTCTCAATCCGATCATAATAATTACCAGAATGATCAGCAGGCCCAAGATCAGGGGGAAATTATAAGGCGACCGGCGTTCCGGTTTGGAGGTCGATTGGGTCAGTTCCCGGGAGAAGCGGTTGAACGCGTTCTGGAAACACAAGGGACAATAAATGCGGTTGCCGTAGCGTTCCACCAGTTCCGTGCCCAGGTCGGGAGATACAAAACGTGAATACTTCTCGAAAGTTCGTATATGTCTTTCACAGACAGGGTCGTCGCAAGCAAAACAGTTGAAATCACTGAAGGCGCAGTCCGGGCATTCCGTGTTGGGATTCCTGGTATCCGCCGGCGGCGGGCCCTCCGGCGGGACCGAGATGGGTTGCTTGATCTCCGCATGGCAGGCGGGGCAGTTATAAATGCGGAACAGGTGAGACAGGCCCGGAACATGTCGCACTTGAGTGGGTGTTTCGCAAAAAGGGCAGTCAGGTATTGTATCCATCGGCGGCGCCCGCTCCTCAAAAAGATCGGGCCAGGTTCTCGATTTCCTGTTGATTCATGCCCAATTGAATCAGGTGGGTGGTGGCGGCATCGGTGGACTTGTTGCCTTGCACGCAAATGCGCAGGCGTTCCTTCCAGGCTTCCAGCGCCTTCTTGCGATAGGTCTCTGATTGCTCGGGATACATCTCCATCTTGCGCTCGTAGAGATAACCCAGGTTATTGGCCGCGGCCGCGTTGGTATCATCCAACTCCAAGGCCCGCACATAGGCTTCCTCGGCATCGTCCAATTCGCCGCAGCATTCGTGGGCAATACCCAGATTGTTGCAAATCTCGGAATGATCGGGGTCGCACTCGTAGGCCTTCTTGGCCTGGAGGAGTTGGTTTTCGTGGTCCTCGCGTCCCTGATAGATCTTGGCCAGACCCAAGTTGGCCTGAGCCTCGAGGGGATCGACCTCCAAAGCCTTGGTGAAGTGCGCCTCGGCCTCTGTCTCGTTGTGGTTGTTCAATTCAAGGAAGCCCAGTTCCACCCAGGATTCCGACAATTGCGGGTCCAGTTCCAAAGAACGGCGGAACCGTTTCCTGGCCACTTCAAGGTGTTGTTGCTGTACCGCCAACTGGCCCAGGTTGAAATAAGCCAGGCTGAGTTCCGGCTCCAACTCGACGGCTGTTTGCAGGTGCTCCATGGCCCGGGAGGGCCGCTCTTCTTTAATCTGGATGTAGCCCAGGGCGTTGTGCACCTCGGCCTCGATCCGGCGCTCGGGCTTCAGCAGCAGCAACTTCTCCAACTCGGCGGCGGCCAGGCTGTACTGACCCATATCCATATAGGCTTCCGCGGGAATGAAGAGATTGCCGGGATCCTGGGGATTGATGAAGGTAGCCATGCCGAAATAACGCAGGGCCTGGGTGAAGTGCCCGCGTTCGATATAGATACTGCCCAGCGAGTGGCAGGCCCAGACGAAATTGGGCTCCAGTTGAAGGGCAAAGCGAAAACTGTTGACGGCCTGTTCGATCTTGCCCAAATCTTGCAGACAAAGACCCTTCAGGCGCACCATGCGTGCCGCGGGTCCGGGTCGATCGATGGCCTTGTCGCAATAGACGATACATTGTTCCATGTCCTGGCGGGTGTATTCCAACTGGGCTAGGATTTCAAAGGTCTGCCGGTCCAGATCTCGCTCGCCGTATTCGTCCAACAGAGCCATCAGGATATCCTCGGCTTCCTCATCCTGTTCCATGTAGTAATGTGTTAAGGCCAGGTTGCGTAGAATCCCCCGATCCTTGGGGTCGTTTTCCAACAACTCCTGTAATTCATTGAGTATTTCCTCGAGAATGTGGGCGGTATCCAAGCTGCTGGCAATAATCAGTTCGTAGTAGAGTCCGGCATGTGCGGGACTGCGTGTGAGGCCCTGACGAGCAACCCCGGCCGCTTCCCCGTGGTAAGAGCGGATATTGAGTCCGTAGCAGAGCTCGGCCGTGAGGTCCACATTATCGGGTTCGGCCCGATGTTTGTTGAAAAGATCTCTCATGGCATCATCATATTGGGAGACATCCATCCCTTACACCCCTTTTTACCCTTCCGTTCCATGGTTTAAAATGCTTCCGTGCTCATTGTACCATCAGCCGGCCCGTCGACCAAGTAGAGGTATCTCCCTTGATCTCCCTCGGGTATCCGACCTTGCAGAAAACTGCCCGCCCCTGAGTGCAACGTGAGATTTATGTACCCTAGTATGGTGATTTTGATCATTCTCATCCACTTTAAGAGTCGAAATACTATGTCTTACACATAGCACCATTCCCAATTTTTCCATCTCCTATCCAAGCCGTCGGGCGGTAATAAAAAAAACGATGCGGTGCGGTGCGCATAAAGGGCGTGATCGGGGGTGTCGAAAAGGCCGGGGGTGTTCTGAAAAAAGGGTTTGCGCCCCTAAAGCCGCGGCTTGCTTTATCCTAAAACTAGGACTAATAATACTTGATTCGAATTGAATTTTGCGTTTATGATGGTACTAATCATGGGCATGTGTGACATAAGTATGAAATGATGTCCGAGGTGAGGAGCAAGAAATGATGAATAAGGTATTGCTTGCTGATGATAGCGCAACTATCCAGAAACTGGTAGAGATGGCGCTCAGTGATTCCGATTTTGAATTGCTCGCGGTATCGGACGGCAAGCAAGCGGTAGATAAACTCGCTGAATTCCAACCCGACATCATCCTGGCCGACGCCATCATGCCCGCCCTCAATGGCTATGAAGTGTGTGAGCATGTCAAGTCTTCCGCGTTTCAGCACATCCCGGTCATCTTGCTGACCGGCCGCTTCCAACCTTACGACAAGGAACTGGCGGACAAGGTCGGCGTGGACGAGAAAATCGTCAAACCCTTCTCACAGGAACAACTGGTCTCGGTCATGCGCCGTCTTATCGATCAGGCAAGATCCACCGCCCCGGCGCCTCAGCCGGAACCCGAACCGGATGACGCGGCCGGCTTTTTCGATGAAGGCGCTACCATCCAAGCCAGTCCCGAGGAATTACGCGCAAGCCTGCAAGGTGCTCAGGCGGACCAGGTGGCCGCCCGGGCAGAAGTCCCCGACATCGGTGATTTCGCGTTGGACGAGGCCGACACCGACGAGCCCATGGAATTACACACCGAAGACCTGGAAGAACTGGAAGACGAGGAGTTGATTGAAACCACCGACGTCGACCATGCCACATTGCAAGACGACGAGTTGGAGGGCCTGGACGACGATGACCTGGATCTTTCCGATGCCGAAATGGCATCGCCCGACCAGATGGCGGAAACCCTGGATTTGCAAGACGTACACCAAATAGAAGCCAACATCACGCCGGACCTCGCGATCGATGAAGACACGGCCGACCTGGAAGCCGACGAATTGCAATTGGGCGAAGCCGAAGAACTGGGCGAGGACGATGAACTGCTCACCTCCGGTTTGGAGTTGGACGATTCACTGGACCTGTCCGATGATTCCCTGGATATGAGTGACGACTCCCTGGAAATGTCCGATGATTCACTGGATTTGAGCGATGACTCATTGGAAGAACTGGGCGATGAAGATTTTGCCACCTTGGATGATGAAGACACCCGCCCCGTTACCCCCGATCCCGAGGAAGACACCCAACCGGTGCTCGGTGACGACACCCAGCCCTCGCTCGAGGTGCCCGGCCCGATAGATCACCATGATGAACTGGTCCTGGACGATCATGCCGACACGACTTCGCTCGACGAGGAACCGGAACTTGACCTCGCCACCCTGCCCGGCAACGAATCGATTCCCGAACTTGGGGTGGATGAGCCCATGGAACTGCCGTCGCTGGAAACGGAAGAACCCGAACCCATCCACAGCGAGGCCGACACGGTCCAACTGAACCAGGAACAAATCGAGGGGTTCCGCGAGGTAAGCGAATCCGAAACGCTGAGCGAAGACGACTTCGACCTGGATCTGGGCGAGGAAGACACGGCCGCTACCGATTTTAATGTCGAAGAAGTCGACGAACCCCTGCTGCCCGAGGTCTCGGAGACAATCGAGCCGGAAGCGATCTCCCCGGAACCGGAGCCCGAACCGATTGCGTTGGAGCCGGCACTCGAACCGATCGCCGCGGAACCCGAAACCGGTTTCGCCATGCCCGATGTGGATGAGCCCATCCTGGAAGAAATCGGCGAAGATGAACCGGAGCCCCTGGTTTTAGAAAGCGACGACATGGACGTGCTGGAAGTTGAGGAAGACGAACCTGCCGCAAGCGGCGCAACCCCCGTCGCTCCCCCGTTGCACGAGGCGGTGGCAACCGCGGCCGGCGGTCCCCTCTCCCTGTCCGATGAACAGATGGACCAACTGGCCGAGAAGGTTGCCGCCAATTTGGTCAAGTCCGTCGGCTCCGATTACGTGCGCGAGGTCATCTGGCAGGTGGTTCCCGAACTGGCCGAGGCGATGATCAAGAAGCGTATCTATCAGCTGGAACGTTCCGTGGAAGATAACTAGACCATTCAAACGTTGAAATCGAGGTCCGTTTTGTTCAGGTATGCATCTATCATTCTCTGCCTTTTCGCTCTGCACGCGCCTTCCATGGACGACACCCTGGGTCGCGGGCGACAACGTGTCACCTTTCATTTCGGCTTTTTGGAAGGCGACACCTATTTCGATTACTTGGAAGAAGAGATCCCCGTGGACTTGGGCGGCGGTTTGTTGGACTATGAAACCGACTCCATCATTGCCGAATACCTGATGGGGTGGACCGACGACATGACCGTGGTCTTTCGCACCCAACACCTCAGCCGTTCACTGACCGCCGGGGACAGTCTTTCCAACAGCGGTATTTCCGGTTACTACCTGGGCCTGCGCCAGCGGCTCAACCGACGCGGCGGTACCGTTCGCTTTTTGGCAGAGACCGGCCTGCTGGTTAACGAAAAGGGCGACGATCTGCTGCCGCTGTCCACCAGCGGCACCGACTTCTTTGCTATCGCCTCCTACAACCAGGTCTTTCCCCGGGGCGGCGCTGTGGAGATGGACATCGGTTATCGCCTGCGCGGCGGCGGAGCCGCCGACGAAATGTTCGTGGATGCGGCTCTGCGCTTCAAAATGCGCCGCATCCTGGACGGAAAGCTCTTCTACCACACATTGGAAAGTCTCGAAGATGAAAAGGTGATCTACAGTTTCCTGGAGTATCCCAATGAGCGCGGCGAACAGCGCTTCGGACTGGAGCTAAGCCGTCGCCTTGGCAAGCGTTGGAATGTGGGCCTCGGCTATGAGTCCGTCTTCGGTGGTCGCAATACCTACAAAACTTCCGGTATGAGGCTTTCAATATCCTGGTGGATGTAATTTGAGCAAAGCTTTGCTTAACATTGTTTCACAAGAATTTTCCCTACTTCCGATCAAGTGTACCCCCAAAAATCCGATATAATTGCTTAAGGCACATCGTGCCGTACCCCTAGGAGATGGTCATGGCTGATAAAAGTAAAGATCCCGATGAAGCCAAAACCATACCGGATCAACTCTACAAGATCGCCGAAGAATCTGAAGGCGGCGCCTCGCGGGTCATGGACCAGGTCGAGATTTGTATCAATAACTTTGAGGAAATCAAGAATATCGCCAGTGAAATGATGGAGAAGGCCGCTCATTCACGAGACGGCAGCATGGACATGGATACCCTCATCGAAGAGTTCATGGAGAAAGCCGAGGATCTTCTCAATTACTCCGACAACGGCTTGGAGAACCTCGAAGGGATCATGGATCTGTACCAGTACCAGGATATCATCAGGCAGAAGTTGGAGAAGGTAGGACACCAGCTCATCGATGTCAGCGAATACATTCGTCAAAAGCTGGTTCCGGATGTTTCCAGCCTGGCTCATATCCCCCCGTCAGGTAAGGACATCCTGGATCGCGATCCCGATTTAATCGATTCGAAGACGGACGACGTGGAAAACATCATCGCCCAGTTCCTCAAGAACCGCGCGTAATAAAGCAAGCTGTCGGGGGCGCTACTTGTTCCCCTTCGCTTTCTTATCCACCCCGGCCGGTCTGTGCAGTTGGGCATACTGAATCAGTTCGCTGGTATAGTTGGGTCGTAAGCCCACCTCGCCCTTGTAGACGCGCAACAGTTCGCCGGCCTTACCGAACAGGTCCATGGCCGCCTGGATTTGGGCGTCGTTACGCAGCAAATGGCGGGTGGCCCACTCCTCGCTTTTTCTGCCGCCGGTGATCAGCAGGAACTGATGGGTCAACCGGTTCTTGATTGCCTCGTTTTCGGTGAACGGCCGATCGTCCTTCAACCAGCCTTTTGCTTGGACATAAGCCCGGAAATCGGCAACTACCCGCTCATCGGCCCGCCAGTCACGGTCTACCAAACCGTAGCGGTCCTGGTGATCGGTAGCGAAGTTGAAAAAGGCCGCGTGCTTGTAAGTCAGGTCCTTGATGATCTCGGGCGCCTTGTTTTCGGCGATATAGACGTCCGGGGTAATGCCGCGCACCTGATAGACTTTGCGTCCCTTGGTAGTTTCAAAGGTGGGAATACCCGAACGTTCGCCTCCGAAAAAGAAACTTTCGGACGATTCCGGGCTGTAGTAGGACTCCCAGGAATTGTAGTCGCCCTGAATATTGCGGCCGGAAGGGGTAAAGTAGCGGGAGGTGGTCAGAGCCAGTCCGCTGGTGCCGCCGGAAAGTGGAAAAACGCTTTGAACCAGACCCTTTCCCCATGAGTTGACGCCTACGATCAAAGCCCGGTCGTGATCCTGCAATGCCCCGGCGACGATTTCCGAGGCGGAGGCGCTACTGCGGTCGATCATCACGATCAGGGGAATTTGTTCGTGCGGCGACTTGCGTTCAGATGTGTATTCACGATTGGCGCTACGTAGTCGACCCTGGGTGGATACTACCAGCTTGCGGCCGGGAATGAACAGGCCGGTTACACCGATGGCCTGCGGCAACAGGCCGCCGGGATTACCGCGTAGATCCAAAACCATACGCTGCATGCCCGATCGTTCCAAAGCCGTGATCGCATCGCTCAGTTCTTGGGCGGCGGTTTCGCCGAAATCCTTCAGAGCCACGTATCCGATGGTTTCGTCCAGCATGAAACTGGTGCGCACGTTGTTGGTAGGAATCTCCTCGCGGGTCATGGTTACCTTCAGCGGCGCATCCAAGCCCGGGCGAGTCACGGTCACATCGAGGCTGCTACCCTCCCGGCCCCGCAGCAACCGGACCGCCTCGTTGACATTCATATTACCGGTTTCCACCTCATCGATGCCCACGATCACATCACCGGCGCGTAATCCGGCACGCGCCGCGGGAGCGCCTTCCAAGGCGGTGACTACCGTCAAGCGGCTGTTCTGATAACCCACGATCACGCCGATGCCGTAGAAGGCGCCGTGCTGATCTTCCTTCATGGTTTGGTAGCGGGCCTCGTTATAATAGTTCGAATGCGGGTCCAACTGACCCAACATGCCGCTGACGGCGCCTTCGATCATTTCTTCGCTTCCGATATCGGTGACCGCGTTTTCCTGAACGACCGTTAGGATCTCGGCAAGTGTATCCAATTGCTGGTAAACGTCTTCCGGTTTAGAACGTGGAGGGAACCAGGCAGAGAGCAACGCCACGGCAACGGTGAGACTGATGATTCTGGCCGCTTTCATATGCCCTCCTCGGGATATCGGCCCTTTTATTCTACTCAATTCCGGCCCGTTCAAAAACCACAAATCACTTCCGACCCGGCCGCTTACGCCCCCGATCGTCGATCGGACTGGTCATCCGCGCCTCTTTTGGGTATGATGATCCGCCGTACGGCATTGAAGGGGGCGCCATGACACAACAACAGCAACCATTAACCGACGAGCAACGCATCAAGCGCGCCAAACGCGGCTGTTTCATAGCGCTCATGCCCCTCTGGGTCGTTCTTTCCCTGGCCTTGATCCTCGGCGGTTTCTTCCTGGCGGGTAAGGTGGAGCGCGATGCCGCGGTGATAGAAGCCCATGTCAGCGACATTCTGGACATGAACTTGCCCGAGGGCTTCTACGCCTTCAGCAAAAACAGTTTTATGGGAACCGAGGCCATCTCCTTCTACCACAAGGATCACCTTCGCGAGGACGGTCGCACTACCAGCCTCATCTCCATTCAACGAGAACGCTCCTGGGGAGACCTCAGTGTGGAGGCTCTTACCCAAAAGGTTCTGCCCGTGTTGCAATCCAGGCTGGCGCGCCGCGAGTTCGAGGTTGAAGAGAAGGTAACGGAAAAGGTCAAGGTCGACGGGGAAACCCTCACCATCTACCGTTTTTCCGGCCGTCAGCTGATGGACGAGGAAGTCCTGAAGGCCACCACCTGCTTCCGCTTCGTGATGGGACCGCGAGGCCCCGTTCAGCTCCAGACCATGGGTCTGAACACCACCTTCCCCGCCGAGGACCAGGTGAAACTTCTGGCCGGCATCAAACCCAAAAAGCCTTAAGCCTTGCTTACAGCAAAAACATAATTCCATTGCCCTGACGCTTGGAAACGTGGATAGAATAGGGAGGAGGCGTGCGCCGTGGAACATTGCCGCCTGATTCCTGCCGGAGCAAATTTATGAAACCTCATTCCCCGGCATGTGAGCGCAACAGGGAACCCATTCTCGCCGTTTTGCGTCGCTTGCTGCAACCGGCCCGAAACGTTCTGGAAATCGGCAGCGGTACCGGACAACACGCCGTTTATTTTGCCGCCGACTTGCCTCACCTCACCTGGCATCCCAGCGATCTGCCGGTTCATCACGCCGGTATCCGGGCTTGGATTGACGACGGAGGACCGGCCAATGTCAAACAGCCCATCAGCTTGGACGTGGACCAGGAAGACTGGCCCCAAGGCCCCTTCGACGCCGTGTTCACCGCCAACACCCTGCATATCGTCTCCTGGCCGCGCGTCCAACGTCTTATTCGCGGCGCCGCATCGATCCTGCCGCCGGGCGGATCGCTCTGCGTGTACGGACCGTTCAACTATAACGGCCGCTTCACCAGTCAAAGCAATGCCGATTTCAATCAGTGGCTGCTGTACCGCGACCCCGACAGCGGTATTCGCGACATCGAGAAGGTAACCCGGGTTGCCGCCGAGGCCGGTTTGGCCTTGGTGGAGGATAACCCCATGCCCGCCAATAACCGCCTGCTTCACCTGCAAAAAGAAGGATCTTGAAGGAGAGACGTCATTTGAGTACTGTCGCATCCTTTCGCTGGCACACCGCCCTCGATGAACTACCCAAGGACGCCTGGAACGCACTCGCCGAACCCTTGGAATCCCCTTTTCTGGAGTGGGACTGGCTGGTCAACCTGGAGCGTAGCGACTGTCTTAATCCCGAGCAGGGCTGGCAACCCTGTCACCTGGCTTTGTCCACGGAGGACGGTCAGTTGCTGGCCGCCGCGCCGCTTTATGTCAAGGGTCATAGCTGGGGCGAGTTCGTCTTCGACCAGCAATGGGCCGAGGTCTCGCACCGTATCGGCATCCCCTACTACCCCAAACTGGTGGGCATGAGTCCGTTTACGCCCGCGATCGGCTACCGCTTCCTGGTGCGTCCCGAATTGAATGAAAGAGAAACCTGCGCCGCCATGATGAAAGCGATCGACGCCTTTTGTAAAGAGAACCAGATCGCCGGCTGTCATTTCCTGCACACCGATTCCGAATGGTGCAAGACCATGGAAACACTGGGTATGAAGCCCTGGCTGCACCACAGCCTGATCTGGAAGAACAACGGCTTTCAGGAGTTCGAGGACTATGTTGCGATGTTCAAGAGCAAACAGCGCAACAATATACGCCGCGAACGACGCAAGGCGGCCGAACACCTCATCTTCAAGGCCGTCCCCGGTGAAGAGGCCCCTGATCGTCTGTTCGGCCTGATGTACGATTTCTACGAACGTACCTGCCGCAAATTCTATAACTGGAGCCATTACCTGAACCGCGAGTTCTTTGCGGGATTGGCGCGTAAAATGCCGCACCGCACCTTGATGATCGCCGCCTATGAGAGAGACGGCGGTTCCGACCCGGTGGCCATATCCTTCCAGGTGCGCAAGGGCGGG
>JAAUYB010149047.1_pt1 | contig 78226 bp, 59 predicted proteins | sample 7278071 | NCBI WGS metagenome assembly JAAUYB01 (sample SAMN14350121, study PRJNA611818) | marine sediment metagenome | isolation source: surface marine sediment (1.8m) | place: French Polynesia: Moorea | collected 2018-08
CGATCATACTCCCTGTTGTTGTATAAGTCAAACAATTCAGTGAAAAAACATGCAGCTGCAATATTCATCGATTCGTCAAGAGTGCGTGGGCTTGACACAAACTATATATTGGGTAAAGTATTTGCGGACATCAGGCTGAAAAAAGCTTCCCCTTGGAGCATCCATGTCAGACAATCCAAACTCTGCCGATCCCATTATCAGAATAAGTCTTGCCGCGATCGGCAAACCGCGTCTATCAATTATCGTTGCCCTGTTCATCATACTGGCCGCCGCGCCGGGTCTGCTCCGCCTGGAAATCAAAACTGACGGCCGGGCTCTGCTGCCGAGAGGCCATGAGGCCTTGAAAGAGGATGCCCGTATTCGGGAGGAATATGGTCTTCGCGATATGTTGATGGTGGTACTGACCACCACGGCGGCCGAGGATATCTATAACCCGACCACCTGTCGACTGGTCGACAACTTGACCCGCGCCATGAAAAGCCTGCCGGGTATCGACGGCCGACGGGTCTACAGCCTTGCTACTGAACGACGCGATCGCGTCTATACCGGCAGCATGGAATTCAGGCCCTTCCTGGATCCGTTACCCGAAACGCGGGCCCAATTGGATACCTTGCGGGGCGATATCGCCGCTACCGATTTGGTGATGGGCACCCTTGTTTCCCACGATCACCGGTCAACCGTCATTCTGGCCGGACTCCCGACCGAAACCGGCGACCGAACACGACTTTACCTGTCGGTGGTCGATCTTGTATCGGCACACGCGGACGATGTGCACCGAGTCGAAGTGGTGGGCGCACCCGCGGCCGAAACCTTGCTCGGTCGACATATCATCGAAGATCTGACCGTTATTCTGCCGATTTGTATCACGCTCATGGGTCTTGTCCTTTACCTGGGGTGTCGCAGGATTTGGGGCGTGCTGTTGGGGCTGAGCGAAGTCGGCGCCTGCCTGGTGTTCACCTTCGGCATCATGGGCTGGTTCGGCGTGCCGGTCTACCTGACCACAGCGGTCCTGCCGGTGATTCTGACCACCGTCGGTCTGGCCGATGAGATTCATCTTTTCTGGCGTTACCAACAGATTCTGGCGACGGAAAGCAGTGATCGCCCCGTCCATTTATTGATGCGACAAATGGCGCGTCCCATTGTGTTGACCTCCCTGACCACATCCATCGGCTTCCTGTCCTTCCTGACCGCACCCCTGGCGGTGGTGCGTATCTTCGGCCTGTTCGCCGCGATCGGCATCCTCTTTTGCCTGGTGTGGTCCTTGACCGTGGTCCCCGCGGTTCTGCAAATGCTGCCCGAGGATCGTTTGCGACGTCCCCTGAACCCTCGCGGGTTCATCCGGACCCAAAGGGCCTATCGCTATCCGCGAACCACACAGATCCTACTGGGCATACTCGTCCTGGCGTTGGGTTCGGGAATATACCGGCTCTATGTTCAGGACTCGTGGATCGACGGCTTTTCGCCCGATAGTGAATTCGCCCAGGCAACCAATCGGGTGAATGAAGGCTTCTACGGCACCCACGTACTGCTCCTTGAACTGGTCTTTCCACCTCTGGCCGAGCCCCTGGCCAAGGTGTATCACGGCCCCTCGGGGCCGTTACTGGTTCCCGAAAACCTGGCTGTCGTCGGCGCATTGGAACGCTTCATTCGCGAGTTGCCGGGCGTGGGCGGCGTGATGGGACCGCACGGACAACTGACCACCACCGCGTTCCTGAGGAGCGGTCGCCAGGAGCGTTTGCGGGCGATTCCGCCGGAGCCGCCGGAGATCGCCATTTTATTCAATCGCCTGGAACAAGTACGCGGCGAGGCCAGAAGACGCGAGTTGATCGATGATAAGCGCGAATCCTGTATCGTGACCATTTTCCTGAAGAACGCCAACTACCTCCACACCAAGGACCTTATGGAGCAAATCGAGACCCGGGTAACCCGAACATTACCCGAGGCGCGGTTTGCCTTCGCGGGCGATGTGGCGGTCAGCCAGGCCATGATTCCACTGGTGGTGCATACGCAAATGACGTCCCTGCTGACGGCTTTGGCTTTTGCGCTGCTGATTGCGGTCGTCTTCCTGAGAAAACCGCAAACCGCCCTTTCTATTCTCGTCCCCACCGCGGCGGCGGTGGCCGCGGGCGTGGGCCTGATGGGCTGGACCGGTATTCCGCTGGGAGTGGCAACCAGTATGTTTTGCGCAATCACGCTGGGAATCGGCCTGGACTACAGCATCCACTTTCACGCGGCTTGGGCCCGTGCCGTTAAGGAGGGCGCCGATGCTCCGGCATCGGCGGCCTTACAGGAAGCCGGGCCGGCAATTGCGGCGGACAGCCTGGCGGTAACCTGCGGCTTCGGCCTGCTGATGATCTCACAAGTACCGGCCAATACCCGCCTGGGTTTCCTGGTAGCGGTCGCCCTGTTGGGCGCGGCCCTGTTCACCTGCCTCGGCCTGGGCGCCTATTTGGCAATGAAAAAGTAAGGTGCCCGACGAGCGCCGCGAGGTCTGTTTGCACCGGGGTGTCAAAAGTATTTGATCGAGACGGCGGGGCTCGTTTCGAGTTAGAATGGTTGCCATGAACCATCAACGATACCTGGCGAAAATCATCCAAGAGCAGACAGGAGAAACCAAGCCGGTATCTTCTTCAGTTGCCGATACCTTCTACCGTAGCAAGGCCGGGTTGGAAGCGATTCGGGAAGTCTTCAACCACATCGAAGATGCCGAGCCGGCAGAGGTGTATGACTGTTTTCAGCGCTTTTTTACCGAAGATGCCGAGCGGCTTTTGAAAGCCTGCGAACAGGTCACCGGCTTCCCGGTCGAAGAGATCTTCAAGGAGCGTTCCGATGATGGATGAGGACGTTTTGAGAGAGGCCGTCTACCAAAAGCTGAGGGCCTGCAAAGGGGTCACCGATGATCAGGCCGCTTGGGAAGTCGCCTTCCATATGAGCGACTGGGCCCACAATATCCGAGATATGCTCGACGTCCTGGATGACCCCGCATCCATATCCGCCGAGGAAATCTACGATAAGCTCCTGGCGTTCTGCATCCACGTACCCGAGCACCTCCACGAAGCCGTCAATCAGTTTAAGCGGCTTGCCTGACCGGCAGCATTTAGCTCGGCAGTGTCCGCCCACGTAGACCATAAGGCGCCGGGTCTAATTCAAGGATTCAGGCATGGTTTAAAAATTAGACCTTGGTCCGCTGGGGCTTGGATTCAAGATGTTCAACCCATGCCATAAGCAGTTCCCGGTATTATGAACCCAGTTACCCCGGCCTCGTACGATCCCGGCGCCGCCGCCCAACGAACCGAACCTCTGCCGAACATATATTGGAAAACTGAAAGGACAGCCCTGTAGGTTCCTCAAAGCAGGTATCGACGTACCGGTGCGAAGCGTCGAGCAAAAGAAAACAAATGCCGGCGACCCGGCTCGCTTTTTTCGGTACATAAAAGGCGATGTCCGTATCCTGAAGTCAGGTTCCAACACCCCGAAACCCTAAGACACCCGCCCGCAAGCGTACATCCTCGCCGGACAAACCAGAACCAGGTCCGCAAGCAACTCATTCCGGTCGGAGAAATGTTAACCCACCCAACCCGCCGGCTACATTCGAGCTCAAAAATGTAAACACCTTCGACAAAGCCCCAACATCGGGGCTGGAAAATGACCATACCCGCGTCCACATGCCAACATCCCCGCGTCGGGAACCTTAATACCGGATTTCCGGGGGTACCCCCTTTTGCCAGGGAGGTACCCACTCGTGACATGTGGGTACCTCCCTGGCAAAAGGGGGTACCCTCGGAAATCCATACCCGTACCTCCTGAGCCGGGGAAGTACCCTTTGAAATTCCCACCTGTACCTCCCCGGCCGAAAAAGTTAACCACATGTCGCATGTGGGTACCTCCCAGGGGCAAGGAGGTAGCCATGGAGATCCATGTAAGCACTGTTTTGAGACTCCAAAAAGTTGCTCAAAACCATAAGCGCTTGAATAGATTGCGGTTAATTGATTTCTCGCCTTAAAGCGCGAAAAACCGCAACAGAAAACGCCGGCAGCCCTGCAACATGGATAAACCCCGAACACAGAGAACCGGCCGTCCGGCGATAATCGATACCTGTACCTGAGGCTGACCCGAACCCCTGCCGGTTCAGGGTTACTGTCACCTCACCATTTCGGCCGGCTGACAAGCCGGCTGCAAGCCGTCGCGGCTTGGTTGATCTGTTCTCGACTCGCTCAGGTCTATTTGTCGTTATCGACTCAGCGACCGGAAGTTCTTTTGAAACCCTTCTTCCACTTTGACGGATCGACTCTGTCTATCTGTAGCGTGCCGTCTTTTCGGCGTCCGGCTTGGAGCAGCAGCCCGTCGAGGTCGTGTTTCTTCATTTGTTCGACCACGAAAGTTGAATTAGTCGTCAGAAAGAACTGGCAATTGGGAAAAAAGTCGTACAGTCCCTTCAATAGATTCAATTGTAAATCCGGGGCCAGGTGTGATTCGAAGTAGTCGATGATCAATAAGTGTCTTTGATCGATTGTTCGGTCGGGATCGATGCCCAACAGCATTTGTTGGTATTGGATATTCAACAAAAGCTCCAGCAGCATGCGGTGCCCGGCGCTCAGTTTGTCAGGGCCGAAGGTACCGTTTCGCGTTTGGAACAAAAAGTTGAGCGACTCATCCAAACCCTCCAGCAGCATTCCCCCTTTGGTAAGATGCCTTACCCGAGTTTCCAGATTCTCATAGTATTCCCTGTAATTGTTGTAAAGCGTTCTTATCATCGCATCGATGGTGGGAAGACAACGATCATGGTCGACGAGGGTGCCGATTGCGTCGAACTGTATGAAGTTTTGGTCGGCTTTCACTTTGAGAACCTTTTTCCCGCGAGAGTCGCGAAACTCCCCATAGCCGAACGGCAAAAGAAAAAAGGGATCTTTCCGACGCATTTCCAGAAGCTTTTTCGCTCTCTTCTTCCAGCTTTTACCCAATTCAAACTCATCTACGCCAAGGGGGATATCGAAACCAACTTCGAAAAGGTTTCCGGCACCATTCTGTACACTTGCCCTGACGGATGCCGGGTTTTTGCCGTCAAAACACCAATCGTGTGGGTTTTCGACAGCCTTGATCAAAGCGCCGGCAGAAGCGATTGAAAGACCCAAGGCTTGGGCAAGAATGGTTTTTCCCTCTCCGGCTTCCCCGGTGATGCACACGATTTGATAGGGTTCTCCATCCGGTCGGCGAAAATCGATTTCCGTGTGTCGGATATTCTTGAGATTTACCAATTCAAGGCCTGCAACCCAATACTGTTTTCTCTTGTCTGTCATGGGGATGTCCTTGTAAATCAATTTATCGATCTTGCAAAGCGAGTTTTCGTCGAGACTCACCGGTCTGCCGTTGTTTCGCAGAATCCGGGGGATTTCATCACGCTCCTCGAAACTGGGTAGGGTGAGCGAGAAAACCTTACCGCCGCGACTGCCGAAGTCTTCCATGCGCTTCATCAGTTCCCGGTTGCGAAGCAAAGACGAGCCGTGCCTACCCAAAAGCAAAAAAGCGGCCTCAGCCTGTCTGAGACTCTTTATCAAGTCTTCCATGGCATAGGGTTTTTCGGTTATGAACGAATCAAAATAAAACCACTTTTTATGACGATAGTAGGCCTTGATCTTTTCGAAAAAAAACGTGTCTGCTTCGTTATCATCACGCCTGTCTCGGAGGCAAATAAGCTCACAGTTCGCTTCGTTACTTGGATCATAGATCCTGGAACTACAAAAGCCAAAGTTTCCCTTCGACATCAGCGCCTCAATTAAGACATTGTCCTTGGTACTCGACACCCAGTACAAAGGAGTTCCCCACCCGGGTGTCGAGGCAGAAAAAATTCAAACCTATCTTACTAAATTTCGAGCCCTGGTTTTGTTTCTAATTTCAGCGTTAGAAAAGAAAGCTCTCAATCGGGCCAAACGTCCCAAGAAGACCAGGCTCGGTTTTCCTCATGGAATTCACGAAAGTGGATTTCAAGCGCCTCGATATCGGGCTTTACTTCTAGAAGGTTATAGCCTCGAAGTCGGCTCTCGGCATGGACCGCGGGCTCGCCGAAGCAACCCGCGCCGACGGTGTAAATACGTTCCGGTAATAAAGATGCGAAATCCTCCCTGGTTTTCCCGTGAACGCGTCCATGGAATATGGCCAATGTATTCGCGCTTCGCAGGGCACGCACGGATTGCGGTAGGACAATAGGTTCTTCGCCGTCGGGCGGATGATGACAGACAGCCAATCGAAGCGGCGGCGGGGTGGAAGCGTTTGCCGATTCACCGTGTTGTGTAATTGCTTGATCCAGGGCCTTGTCAATGATTTCCGGTTGAAGGGTATTCGGTCGGCGGAAGGGGGCGTTATCCAGGTAGGCGCAAGAGTTGAAGCCCAGCAATTGAATCGTCCGGTCCCGGTGAAGCACCGAATCGAAGCCCTCGCCGAGGTGAAAAGGACAGGGACGGTTCTTCAGCGGTTGATAGAAGTTTTCGGCAAAGGGTTGGAAACGCCGGCGGTAGGCTTCCGGATTGCGAATAAACACCCTGTCGTCCTGGACGAAAATGTTTGCGGGCTCCAAGGCATCGATATCGACGCGTTCCAGAACCTCGATATCGTACATATCGCGAGTCCAATGCACATCATGGGTCCCCGGCAGGAACAGGCAGTGGTCGTTGTGAATGCCCAGGGCGGTCATCAATTGTTCGACGAAAATGCGAGCCCGGTCGAATTGGGCGGGAGCGCCGTTCCTGGTTACATCACCCGTAACGATCAACATATCCACTTGATCCAGTGAAAAACCGGGTTTCGGGCCTTTTAAATCGGTTAATAAAGGTTGCAGATGCCTATCGAGATCAGTCGATTCATCGAAAAACAAGCCGTCCAAGTGTAGAATGTGATAAGGGTAAGTCATGACCGCTCCGTTATCGGTAGGAGCATTAAACCATATTTTTATGCGCGAATAAAAATTATATGAATAAGACTGCTGTGAATAATGTTACAGGCCTTTTCGGTTGCCCTCCGGTTTCTTTGCGGGTTTTGCCGGTATAGGAGTGGTTACTCGTACCGGGAAGCCATTTCCGTGCGGGGGCTGTCGGTAGACCGCAGTCCTACCGCGACGAAGAAGGGGGGTTGGGTCAAGAGTTTTTTGCCGCGGATCTCGCGGATCTGCACAGAAAAAGACATGTCTTTGGTCCTGATCTTACCTTGGTCCCAAGGTCACGGTGTCCTCGGCTGCCCGGCAGGGAGGGATGAGAGATTGGTTTTTTCTGCGAAGATCCGCGCGATCCGCGGCTGAAACTCTTTTTCCTCCTCTCTTCCTCTCTGTACACTCGACTTCCTCTGCGGCCAAGCACCTTCATTTCATAGACCTGCTGTTTACACCAAGACAACGGTCTCGGACAGCAGGCTCCCTGGCTTTGTCAAACCATTGGTTTCCCATGTATTTTGTGACATGTGACTGCCCCGGAACATTGACGACGGCGCCGGCCGGCTGGAACTTGAATATGATGGAAATGCGGACGCGATGCCACCCAAGTGGGTTGATCATCAGACCTGAGTGGAGGGATTGGTAAAGCGGTACCCGAGATAACCTAAGGTTGTGTTTTTCATAAATCATCCTTAGAGGTTGCGTAGAGCTTGGCATCGGAAATTTGGTAAACTTTTCATGCAAAAAAGCCTATTTTTGACCCTTTCGTAGGATCGATGCTCGGGAACAGGTCTACCTGAAGGTGCGGAGGGTAGCATCAATCCCGGGAACAGGACCGGTTGGCGCCCGTTAAGGTGGTTCCGTTCCCGGAACAGGACCACCTGACGCTTCGCCGACCGGTCCTGTTCCCGGGAAAAGCGCCCAACTTTTTGTCACCTTCGGTTGTTATTCGGAGAATTAGGCCGATATCCATGGCGCGGGTTATCGCGAATCTCGGCCGGAAGTTGTCAAATTTTTCTCGGGAGTACCCGTTCTCGGGGATTGATAGCCTGTTTTGACTTTACGACGGGCTCCATTCCGGTCTAAAAACTGCTTTCTACAGTACCGGCGTACCTGTTCCCGGGAAGTATATTGTGTTTTTTAGACCGACAACTCCGATGCCCGGGAATGGTCTCGCCTTGGGGACGGAGGACGGTCTTTTCACGGGGAAAGAAACCCTTCTTTCCTTATTTCACCGCATATGTCGAGAGGATGACCCACGGACCTTATTGCAAGATCAGCAGGTCGTTCTCGAGATCGTATTTGAAGACGTGGCTTGAATTGTAACTGGGTAAGAATCGGTACTCACCGGGCTCTCGCTTCACATAGCCGCCGTCGGCATTGTAATAGTCGTGATAATGGGATTTGGCCGGGCCTGCCACCATGCTGACCACATAGCCCTGCCCCAGCTTAACTGCAGAGATGGGGTAAATGCGTTCATGAGTACTTATTTTTTCGATATTATCGGCAGGTCCCTGGAGCACCCGGATCACCTTGGCGCCTTTCTGCAAGTCCTTGTTATAAAAGGTTACCTCGTAATGGTCTTCCTCCGCAAAGATACAGTGCCTGAACTTGACGAAATAATCGCCCTGGAAGCGCAGGGAGAAGTTACGTGCGACCGGCGGCAAGCCATGGGTAGGACCGGCTTTCGTCAAATCAACCTGAGGAATATACTTTTCACCGGGTTGCAGCAGACCTTTTTCTATGACGGCCCTTTGAACCAGGTGATCGGCCATGGACATGCCGCTGTTAATAAGGTAAACCTCGTTTTCGGATATGGAAACCCCTGAAGAAAAAAAACGGCCGCCCAGTTCATCCGAAAAACGGGCGAATTCCTTTGCAGCCGGGACAAGGCGTTCGTTAAAGGACAGAATCCGGTTGAGATTCGAAACAACCAGAATTCTGCCCTTGGTGATGCTGATAACGGTTTGATGATATAGTTCATTGGGACCGCGCCCCATCCTGCTATATTCAGCAACTTTTTTTCCCGTGGGATCCACCACAAGCATGACCATTTCGATCCGCGAGGTCAGCAGGAAGTTTCCGTCAGCCAATTGGAAGATTTCCGGGTCGGGATCGAACATGCCGACGGCATCGAGATCAATGGTCATTTTGTCAGCGGCAAGAAATAAGAAGATAAAGAGGATGGACATGGTTTAGTTCCCTGGATTTCAGAATGGCAGAGGAATATACGGGCCGGAGTCGCTGCAGAACATGTCGGTGCAAATTTTATGACAGTCGACCCAATTTTGAAAGTTGTTAGGGTGCTGCAGCGTACATTCATCACCACAAATCTGCGAGCATGTACGGCTGGTAGCAACGCCGGAACTGAAAATTAAAAATAAAATGAGAGCGGCAGCTTTTTTCATTAATTGACCTCCTTAGTCCACGTCAATCTAGAGAAACCACCAGGCTTTGTCAAGTAATTAGACTGCCTGCCACTGCCCGCCGCAAACCTTAAGCCGTATCGCCCCGTATCCGATCCGTGTTATGATGATGTCAGTAATCCTACAGGCGGCGCCGTGGACGAACCACTTCAAGCCCTTACCTACATGACCCGCTTTCAGTGCATCGGTCCCGAGTGCGAAGATCATTGTTGCGGCGGCTGGCGCATCCATCTGAGCCGGGACGATTATCAACGGCTTGAAGAGAACCGCAAGCGTTCGGAAACGGTCGATCGGAATTTCGATGTTGCTGTGAAGAAAAGAGAAACCGGGGACGGTAACTCCAAAAAATACGCCTATTTCGAGTTTCACGAGCAGCAAAAAACCTGCCTCTTCCTGGATCAGGGCTTGTGCGTGATTCACCGCGACCTGGGCGAGGAGTCCCTGCCGCAAGCCTGCGCCACCTATCCGCGCCTGACCCGACATCATGGTGACGGCCACGGATTGTGCGGCAGCCTGTCCTGCCCGGAGGTGGCCCGCCAATGTCTCTTGTCGGCGGACGCCATGGAACTGGTGGATTGGTCGTGGGACAAACTGCCGGATCGGTTCGATGTGGACCCCGAGGGCTTGGACCCCTACGGCATGTATGCTCACGCGGTGCGCAACATGTTCTGGACCATCTACAAACAGCCCGATTTCAATTCCGGCGAAAAGACTTATTTTGCCCTTTACCTGGCTCGGAAAATCTCCAGTTTCTATCACAAGAACATGGAGAAGGACCCATCCACTCGATTGGAACGCACCTTCGAGCAGGTGATCGATTTGGGTTTCCGGCGTCGCATCATCACCAACTTTCAAGGCGCCGGCGAGCCGGACGACGCCGCATTGGATATCCTGGCCATGATTCTCCTGGCCGCGGGCAACCGCCAGGTGCGGTTCAACAACCTGGTCGGGCGCGTCTTTGCCGGTTATGGGCGCGAAACACCATCCATGCAGCACCTGGCCGAAACCACGGAGCCGGTCCTGCGCGGCATCTATCCGGACTACCGCGTGCGCAAAAGAAAACTCGACCAGGCCTTCGGCGAGCGTATCGAGGGGTATTTCCTCAACTTCTGCCGCAACTTCTGGTTCACCGAACGGCCCAACGCCTTCGACCGCCCCTTGGACATGGCCCGTCAGTTGATTCTCTTCCTGGCCGTGATCAAATTCCTGTTTTACGGGCACCCCGACCTGATTCCCTTGTTGACCGATGAAGCGCCCGACGATGCCGAGGATATCCTGGATCGGTGCGTGGTGGAATCGGTGCAGACCTTCATGCGCGGCTATACGCACAACAGCGCGCTCAAGGAAAGTCTTCACAAAATCATGTCCGAGAAGGGCCTCGATGACCTGGCTCGCCTGACCGCTGTCTTGAGGTTTTAATCTAAAGCGGCAGTTGCGTTTGCACGGGCACGCTGTAGTCGTCCAGACGGCGCCTGATCTTCCACTCGGCCCGTTTGCCCAGGCACCAGGTATGCACGGGTGAAAAATTGGCCTGGCATAAGCCGTAATCGACGACGCGACTGCTGTTGCAATAATGGCAGGGCTTGTCTTCGCCGCTTTGCGTGTTGACGCGGTAGCAACTCAAACACAGCGTCATATCGGGTGCGAGTTGAAGTTGGGAGATCCCCAGGTCGGCGGCGTCGCGATAGATTTTTTGCAGCAGGCCCGGATCTTCCATGCGTCCGCCGCGAAGGTAGATGATGTGGTTGTGGGAACCGTTCATTCTCCGGTGCAAGTCCGCCTCGACGGCCATGCGATCGCGCCGGCGCAGGTTGTGGAAGGCCAGGATATTGGCGCCCTCGGAGTAGACGGGGTGCGATTGTTCGGTGCGTCGCAGCAGGTAGGAACTGAGCTCGCTGCTGTACTTGCGCATATCCAGCAGGGCGAAGCGATAGGCCAGGTTCTCGCTTCGCGTGCCGGTGAGGTGCATGGTTAACTTGTGCACCTTGTTGCGACCGGCCAGAGACGCGCCTAACGTGTGCAGAATCTCGGCGGCCTTCAAGCCGATCGCTTCGGCGGGACTGCCGGGCGATCCGTTGCGCAACGCGGCGGCCTCGCCCAGGCCGATGACCTGCAACGGCTGGGTGGCCTGGTCGATTTTCAGGAAGGGTCGATCGTCGATCTTGTGACGCAGGAATTGAAGGGGCCCGCGGTTACCGAAGGCCATGAGCCGCGAAATGAACAGCCGCTTTTGCCGGTGCGCCGTCACGGTCAGGTCCATGGCGTGCTCCAGGTTGGCGACAAAATCGGAGTTTCCGGTGGGATCGACCAGGCGCGGCAGGTTCAGGGCCACGGTGCTGGAGGAGAAGCCGCGAAGTTCCGCGGGCGTGCACACCATGCGCATGAAATCCGGGTCGTTGATCTTCTTGACGCCCAGCGGACCCAGGTCGCGGCGCTGCTGACTGAAGGCGATCAGTGGGTTGCCGAACTTGAAAGCCGTCGCGAATAACTGTTGCAGCAACGTGTTCCAAGAGGTGTCGCGACCATTCAGGTGAAAGATGATCTGGGGCGAATGGAAGGGGTTGCCGTGGGCGTCGCCGGCGGCCAGGATGTCCAGGAACACCTCGTTGAAACGGTGAAGAGTGCGCGCGTATTGATTATAGGTGAGGATGCCGGTCACGCCGCCGGGTCCCATGGCCGTCAGGCTTTCCACATGACGCGGCATATCCAGGTCCAGGTCCAGGATGACCTTGCGCGGAATGCCGCCGCGCTCCACGTCCAACTGGGCGAACTCGAACAGCATTTGTTGGGCGAACTGGGCCAGGTCCTTTTCGTTCATTTCGTCGAGGAACGGCAGCAACAGGGTGTTGAGATAGGTCCAGCGAATATCGCCGGCAAAATGGTTCTGTAACTCGTGGGTGAAGCGGATGAGATGGCTGAGCAGCACGTCGGCCCGTTTGGCGGCACCCGCGTTGGGCGCGCCGATCGACGACGGCAAACCGGATATCTTCAGGTAATCGGGTGTCAAAATAATATCGTGCGGGCGATCGACGGCGCCCAGGTGCAGCAGTTCCAGCAAGCCCTCGTCATGCGCCTGGATGACCTCTTCCTGAAACACCTTGCGCGAGGCGAACTGAGCCTTGATTCGGCGCGCAATCTTCTGCGAGGTGGCCTCCGGGTTCTGGCCGGCGGCAGCGCCGGTTCCCAGTGGGTGGTAGATGCTCAATTCCACATCGTTCAGCGACAGTTCCAGCGTTTGCAGGGAGACTTCGCCGAGGCTGAAGCCCTGTTGCCGCAGCAGTCCGGTCAACCAGTGGACGATCATGCCGGGCGGCGGATGGGTCATGCCCAGATGCTCCAGGTTTTGCCGGATGTGGCGGATTGCCTGATCCACGGCATGGTCGGGGATTTTGCTCTCTTGCTTCAGCACGGCGCCCAGGCGGTTTAAGTCGACAGAATCGTTTTCATCTTCGTGAATGCGGAAAATAGACGATTGCAGCTCGGTTTCCCTAAGCTGATCGATGTCCAATGAACTCCTGTGCACGGGGCCGGAGCGACTTCGTTCCACGCTGGTAACCTTCCCGGGGGCTTTTTGGATCGGTGAATCACAAGAGCCGGACACTCTGCTAACCGATGTGTCGTCATTATAATACACACCCGAGTGCATAAGGGAACGGGCTTATCACATTCAGTGACGCGGCTCCCTGTCCGGGCCGACCGCCCGCGACCCGTGAAATCGGACGTCGATGAATCCTGAAAAAATGCGGTAGAACAAAAAGAGTAACGCTCCACGAAGGTAGACCGGCGACCGGAATAAATTTCTCTTCCCGCTTGTTTGTATGAGGATAAGCCCTGCTTCACCGGTAAATCGAAACACATACGATCGAGCGAATTTTACCCACCAATCCATGGGGAATCTTGTTATGATGAGAAAGTACCAAGCCTATCCGGCAATATGTTGCTTCCTTATTTGATCTAGGGGAGAGGAATAGTATGAAGCGCTATCTACTGATGTGTCTGCTTGCAGTGGTGAGTGTGCCTTGGGCGGCCGCCCAATCACAGGCCACTACCGGCGTCATCGAGGGGACGGTTACGGATGAGTCCGGCAATCCCCTTCCCGGCGTGGTTGTAACGTTGATCAACACCGCCACCAACTTCCAAAAAGAACTGGTCACCGATGCACAGGGCCGTTATCGCGGCTTGCTTTTGCCCCTCGGTCCCTACCGTGTCCGCGCCACCATGACCGGTTTTGCCACCGGCATTCGCGACGGCTTGCGCCTGACCGTGGGTCGCACCCTGGTCGTGGACTTTGCGATGAAGCCCGCTTCCGTGGCCGAAGAAATCGTGGTCAAAGCCGCCAACCCCATCGTGGAAACCAGCCGTACACAGAACCTGACCCAAATCGATGAAGCATCCGTGCAAGGTCTTCCCAACAATGGTCGTAACTTTCTCGATTTCATGACCCTGTCGCCCGGTGTCACCATCGTGCAGGGCCCTGACGGCGAGGAAATCTCCGTCAACGGTCAGAAAGGCATCAACAATAATATTTCCATGGACGGAACCGACTTCAACAACCCCTTCTTCGGCGAACAACGCGGCGGCCAGCGCGCGGCGTTTACGTTTAACTTGGACGCCGTTGAAGAAGTGGTTGTGGTCAGTGAGGGCGCTCCCGCCGAATTCGGTCGCGCCTCTTCCGGGTTCGTCAACGTGATCACCAAATCGGGCACCAACGAATTGACCGGCAGTTCGCACCTCTTCCACAAGAACGACTCGCTGAACGGCAATGCCGAAAACCCCGACGGCAGTGAGGCCGACGACTTCGATTTCGACGCCACCCAGATCGGCGTGACCTTCGGCGGCCCCTTGATCAAAGACAAGGCCTTCTATTTCGTTACCTTCGACAATCAGGGCCTGGAATCGACCAGGCAGACCGATCCCACCCGCATCGAGCAACGCGTGGTCGACTACTACGCCTCCATCGGTTTCCCCAACGAGAACGGGCCCATCACCCGTACTGACGACGCCTGGTCGCTCTCCTTGAAAACCGACTGGTTCCTCAGCGCCAACGATCAGGTCACCGTTCGCTTCACCGCCACGGACAGTGAACAGGAAAACGGCACCTTCGACGTGGACTCCTGGGGTCGTAGCGCCAACGCGGTTGAATTGGACGACAGTTGGTCCATCAACGCCGCCTGGAACCACACCTTCCCAAACGGTATGTACAATGAATTCCGGGTTCAGTGGGCCCGCGAGAACCGGCCCCGCGATTACACCAACCCCAATATTCCCGGCCAGGATAGACCGCTGCCGGATACCGCGTTCGATTTCAACAAACAATACCGCTTCGGGATGCCCTTCTTCATCCCGGTCGAGTATTACGATACCCGTTTCCAGATCAACGAGAACATCTCCTGGGTACGCGGCAACCACTTCTTCAAGGCCGGCGTGGAGTTCAACCTGACGCGCGCCTTCCAAACCTTTATCGGGTTTGCCAACAGCCGCTTCATCTTCAGTTCCACCGACGGCTTCCTGAACTATGTCGCCAACCCCAACTACGTGGAATGCCAGGATGCCGACGAAAACTTCCTGGGCAGCCAGACCGGCGAGTGCCCGGACGGCTACGATGCCGTAGGACCGGTGCTGTTGTACTTGCAATACGCCGGCGTGGGCGGCATCACCCCGGAAGAAGCGGGCACCCAGTTACAGCGCACCAAAGAGTTTGCCGTATTCCTCCAGGATACCTGGCAGCCTCTCGAGAACCTGACCATTCAATACGGGCTGCGCCTGGAAACCCAGGACCATCCCGAGGTGCAAACTCCGCCGAACGAGGTTTTCTTTTCGGACTTCATCGGCACCACCAGCATGGGCAATCCCTTCCCCAGCGACGGCACCATTCCCGACGAGGACAGCATGTGGCAACCGCGCCTGGCCATGACCTGGGACCCCGCTAACGACGGCAGGTCGGTCATTCGCGCCACCGCGGGCATCTACTATGCGCGCATTCCCGGTCTGACGTTGGCTTCCGTACGTTCCACCAACGGCTCCATCGGTCAGAACCTCTATCGCGACAGTACTTTGATCCCCATCTTGGGACCGCCGCCGGCCTACCTGCAACAATTGGATGCCACCGGCGCAGAACCCTTCCGACCCGATGTCTTCGTGACGTCCACGGGTTTCCGCAATCCGCGAACCGATACCTACAGCATCTCCTACGAGCGCGCCATTAACGAGACCTTTGCGGCATCTTTGAAGTTCGTCTACAGCGACGGTCGCTACCAGACGCGCTTTATCAACCGCAACGATCCTCTGCTGGGCGAGATCATCGACCCCGACGGCGATCCCGACGATCCCAACAACTACAACGCGCCCTGGTCCACCGGACTGGGCGGCGGCTTTAACGGCATCGGCGCCCTGACCTCTATTGAATCCACCGGCGACAGCCTTTATCGCGGTTGGACCATCTCGTTGAACAAGGCCCGCAGCAACAACTTCCAGTTCCAGTTGAACTACACCTGGTCGGAAGACTTCTCGCACGACGACAACGAGCGCGATCCCTTCACCTACCGCTACGCCGACATCCGCAACCTGGACGGCGAGTGGGGTTATTCGGACCGCGATCAACGCCACCGCTTCAACGGCTGGGTTCTGTGGGAAGCGCCCTACGGTATCCAGGTCAACGGTCGCTATACCTACCGCTCCGGTCAGCCCAAGTCGCTGAAACCGGACGGAACCGACGCCGTGGAACCCGGTCAACGCGCCCTGGGCGGCGGTGAGGTCTTCGAACGCAACACGGGTCGCAAGAACAACGAATTGCGTTCGCTGGATATCCGCGTATCCAAGGTCTTCCAATTCAACGGTTGGGAACTGGAACCCATTATCGAGGGCTTCAACCTCACCAACAGCCGCAACCTGCTGAACCCCGCCGTGACCAGCCTGGTCTTCAACTTCGACGGTACGGTGCAAAGCGGCGCCGGCATCCCCCGCCAGATCCAAATCGGCGTGAAGGGCCGCTGGTAACCCAAAAACCTCGAACAACTCCCTATGAAGCGGCTCGGGAAACCGGGCCGCTTTTTATTCCCGAAGACCGTACGAGTCGTTACCTTAAGTTCTTTACACCCTTTTGGGCGTATTCCTGCTAGGGTAATGGCAAACGGGTCAACCGCTCCATCGAGCGTGCCCCATTTTAATTGGGAGATAGCAGCAATGATTAAGATTCGTATGGCCGTCCTCGGATTGGTCCTGGTATCCCTGGCTTGCAGCAAAAGTGAAACCCCCGCACCCGAAAAAGCCGGTAACTCCGCCCCTGAAACCAAGGTGGCGGCCGGCGGTTACGAACTGGACAGCGCCGAAACCGACGTCAGTTTCATGATCGTTTCCAACAGCGCCGGCCCCATTACCGCCCGGTTCCCCAAAGGGGTCTCCGGTTCCCTGGACGCATCCGGTAAAGGCACCGTCAGTATCCAGCTGGACACCATGTACTCGCTGGATCAAAACAATCTGGAAAACCCCCTGCGGGACGCCAACGTGATCGAAGCTTTTTTCGGCGTACGTCCCTCCGCCATTCTGCCCGAACCCGTCGATAAAGCCTGGGAAGCACTGGCCGGCAAAATAGAGCGCTCGGTCGCCACGGCGCGTTTCGAGATCAGCGAGGCGACCGGCCTGGACACCGCTACCGGCAACCTGACCGGGAACCTGGTGATCTGGAACAAGATTTCGGTTCCCCTGACCTTCGCCGTCAACGTCACCCGCGCCGATAACCGCGTGGAGCTGACCTCCACCGCCCCGGTCGCCTTCGACCTGATAGAGGTGTTGGGCGCCGATCTGCGCAAATTGACCTTCGATACCATGTTGGCCGCCGGTTGCGCCCACCAACCCGGTATCCAAAACAAGGTGGAAATTTCTCTGAACAAAGTGGTGATGAACGCGAAATAATCTCCGGCAATGATATAGGGGGCGCCCGCCCGCGTTTGTCCGGCCGGCGCTCCGTTGTTTCGCGTCAGCAGGAAAACAGCCCTTTCGGGCTCCATAGCGAGAGATCCTCTTCTTCTGTAGGGTGTATTTTCGCGTTATGACTCCACATTCCGAAAATTAGCTAAAGCATGGTACTGTTATGTGCTGATTGTAATTTGCCGCTCGCGCTAAAATGTTGTAGAATGGCTCCACTCGGATGGTGGGCAGACAATTGAGGTATTTTCGCCGCGAGGATGGAACATGCACAACGAGCCGCGGGTCAACTTTGCCGTCGCCAACCTGCCCCCGGGCATCACGGTTCTGGTCAAACAATGGTCATCGGGTGATCAGGAAGCGTTGGATTCCCTCATCGACCTGCTTTACGATTACCTTCACAAAGAAGCGGGCAAGCACATGAGGAGCCTGCATGTGCAGGGGAACACCCTGCAACCCACCATGCTGATCAACGAGGCCTACCTCAAGTTCCGTAAACGCGGCGAGGCGCCCGCCCTGAGCCGCGACCATTTCTTCTGGTTCGCCAGCCGTATGATCCGCGAGATCATCGTAGACCACATCCGCGCCCGCACGGCCCAAAAGCGCCGTCGCGACGACGAGATGGGCGTGGAGAATATGGACCTGGTCGCTCCGGCCGCCCATATCGACCCCGATCGCTTCCTGGCTTTGAACCAGGCTGTCCACGCCCTCGAAAAAGTGAATCCCCGACGCTCCCAGGTAGCGGTCCTGCGCTTCATCATGGGCCTGGGCATCAAGGAAACCGCGGAGGTAATGGAAACCTCGCCCACCACGGTCAAGGAAGACTGGAACGCTGCCAAGGCCTGGCTGTTCAAGTACCTGGAATCCAAGCAAACCGATTGAGCGTGGGTTGCCGACCGGCGGCGCGGAAGGGCGTTGCCGACTGAGTAGTTTGGCTGCCTGAAATGAGAGAAATCTTGCCGGTCTCACTGGAGGCTCAGGTTTCTCTCAGTGAGTTCATGCCGTTCTCAGGCGAATCTCATCGACACCATAAGACATGGGTGCGTCTCACCCCTAGACTTTCAAGGAGAGGTGCGTCCATGACAGATGTCGATATCGCGATCATCGGCGCGGGACTGGCCGGGTTGACGGCCGCTCGCATCCTGGCCGAAAGAGGCCGTAGCGTGGTTTTGATCGACCGCAAAACCGACCTTGGCAAAGGTGTCCACACAACCGGGATCTTCGTTCGCAAAACCTTCGAGGATTTCGGCTTCCCCGACGGCTGCCTGGGCCCGGCTCTTTCCACGGTCCACTTGAGCGCCCCGTCCGGCCGCACCCTGACCCTGGAAAGCCCGGCGCCGGAGTTCCGCGTGGCCCTCATGCCTCGCCTGTATCGGACCCTACTGCAACAGGCCGTTGCCGTCGGAGTAACCTGGCGACCTGGAACCCGTTTCCTGAAACGCGAAGACCTGACCGACGGTAGTCGCCTGCACCTGGCCGCTAAAACCGGCGACCAAACCCTGACCTGCCGCTACCTGATCGGCGCGGACGGCGCACGCTCCCGCACGGCGGCAAGCCTGGACCTGCACAGAAATCACCGTTTCCTGGTAGGCGCGGAAACCATCTACCGACAAAAAATGGAGGAAGACGCTGCACCGGGCCTTTACTGCACCATCGATCCCCGTCTGGCCCCGGGCTACCTGGCTTGGACAACGGTAGACGGTTTTCACAAACACGTGGGCGTGGCGGGTCTGCCGGGTCGCTTCTCACCAAAGCAAAGCCTGGAAACCTACAAAGGACAGATGACGAATCGATTCAAGCTGAACCCGGAGGACATCCTGGAACACCGCGGCGGCCTGATCCCGGTAGGCGGCATCGGTAACCGACTGGCGAACCGGCGCGGCCTGCTGATCGGCGACGCAACGGGCGCGGTCTCCCCTCTCACGGCGGGCGGCCTGGACCCTTGCCTACGCCTGACCCAATTTGCCTGCAAGATCGTCGACAACTACCTGAGCGACGGAGACCCGACGATCCTGAAAGCCTACAGGGGAAAGCGCTTCCGCCGACGCTTCACCAAGCGCCTCTTGCTGAGAAGACTGATGAACTACCTGACCATTCCTTTCCTGTGCGAAGCGGCCGTCATCCTGCTGAAGCAACCGCCCTTCCAAGCCCCGGCCGCCGAAATCTTCTTCCGAAGAGGTTCATTCCCCGATCCGACCATGCCCACGCGCCGAGAATTGTCGATGATGTTCTGAAGACCTGAAAATCTTAGATGGTGGCGGGAGCTTCGATGCCGAAGCGGTCGGGGTTGCGGCCGATGATGATGGCCGCGATGACCTTGGGCACGTATTCGCGGGTTTCCGGCGGCAGAGCCCGGGTTCGGTAGAGATACCAGAAGTTGCGGTGCTTGATGGGATCCTCCACCTTGCGAATGATGCTGCGCACCTTGGTGGGTCCCAGGTTATACGCGGCCAGAACCAACATGAACGAACTGCCGGCGCCGAAGTCGGCGATCAGGGAGCGGATGTAACGGCCCGCTGCCTTGGTTGATTTTTCCAGGTCATAGCGTTCGTCGTTACCGCGTTCCACCACCAGCCCGTACGCCTTGGCCGTGCGGTAGCGCAATTGCCAGGGCCCCGCGGCGCCGCGACGGCTGCGGCTGTTCAGGCGGAAACCGGTTTCCACCAACACCATGTAGGCCAGGTCAGGGAGCAGGTTGTTTTCTTTCAAGACGGCGCGAATCCGGTCCAGTTCCTTGCGCGAGGTAATCAGGGCGCGCTCCATGTTCGGCCGATCCGGACCCTGGTACTGGTTGACGTACTTGCGCACCAGCAATACGAATTCCGGCGGCAGGCTATAGGTCTCGGCGCCGAAAGCGACCAGGATCTTCTTGATCTCGGATTCGATGTAATCGTGTTCCTCGTCGCCCACGCCTAATTGATAGAGCAGACTCTTTTGAATGTCGCGCGCCCGTTCCTGGTAGCCGTCCAGTTCCTGGATCAGGGCCTCGATCTTTTCGGGATCATCGGCTGCGGCGAGATCGGTTTCGATGCGGTTGATCTTGCTGTCGATTTCGGTTTTGGTCGCCTTCAAGCTGCCGATGGTGTTCATGGACCACCAGCCGCCTCCGATCAGTGAGAGCGTCAGCAGGGCGATGGCAATCTTCAAATTACGCCGCGAACGCCGTACGGCCTTGGTCAGCATCTCGCGCATGATGATTTCGGTCTGGCCGCCCTTGCCGGACTCGCGGGCGGCGCGGGCCTTGTCGACGGCCTCGCGGATCAGGCTGCCGTGCGTTTCCTCGACCTTTTTTTCGCGGATGCCGTCACGGTCCAGCACGAACCGGCGCGGCTGGACCAGGGTCTTCTCGCCGTCGCCCACATCCTCTTCGATGAGGAATTGGAAACGCGGGCCGCTGGGCCCCAACGAAATCAGGGTACGGTTCTCCAATATGGCTTCTTCCACCTTCTTGTCGTTGACATAGGTGCCGTTGGTGCTGCCCGCATCGCGCAACAAGAAGGATTGGCCCTCGCGCGTAATGGCCATGTGCTTCCCCGATACGGCGGCGGCGCTACGGCCGCCGGGCACTAAATCATTAGCCGCATCACGCCCGATCCGCCAGACGTTATTCTTGATGAGATAACGCGTTCCGGCCTCAGGTCCCGTGAGCGCCATAAGCCAGGCCTTCACCTTCTTTTTCGAGGAATCTTCCATAGGCATACAACGATTGAATGAGTAACCGATTGGGTCAATGAATGGTATCTGGGTGGATTCCGAGCTCTCTCTGTCATTCCTAGTATAGGGGAGGCTTTGCCGGCCCCGCAAGTAAAACCCGTAAATCCCGGCTGATTCGGCAATTCTCATCTGGATCTTACCGGGTAAAACCTCATGGCTTGAACGGACAAGTTGCATGTGGACCGGGGAATCACCTATAACTAAACCGACCGGGAGGATTGTCATGCAGGTTTATCGATGGATGGATGAGAAGGATGTTCAGGTCCTGGCTTCGGTCAAGGCGGAACGAGACAAGAGCCTCGACTGGAAACCCTTTGCGGCGATTCGGGAATTATGGCCCCGGCTCCCCGGGCTTACCGCCGACTTGTGCCGCTTCGATCTCCCCCAAGTGACTATCGGAACACCCCTGGCCCCGGACCATCCGGCCAGGGTTGTTTTGGAACAGGCGGCGCGCGCCGTGATGCCCTGGAAGAAGGGACCTTTCAACTTGTTCGGAATCGATATCGATGCCGAGTGGCGCAGTGATTTCAAATGGGAGCGCCTGGCCGACGCCCTGCCGGATCAAAAGGACAAACTGGTCTTGGACGTGGGCAGCAACAACGGCTACTATCTCTTTCGGCTCCTGCCGCAAAGGCCGCGTTACCTGCTGAGCATCGATCCCGTCCCCAGGCTGTGGTACCAGTTCCACCTCTTGCAGCGATATGCCGGGGCGCCCAACCTGGAGTTCGCCATGTGGGGCTGGGAGGAACTGGCCTGTTGGAAGGAACTGTGGGATACTGTTTTCTGCATGGGCATCATCTACCATCACCGCGATCCCATGGGCATTCTACGGAACCTGCGCGAGGCAATGAAACCGGGCGGGCTCTTGGTGATGGAGTCCATCGTCATTCCCGGCGATGATTCCATCTGCCTGTTTCCGCCCGATCGCTATGCACGCATGCGCAATGTCTGGTTCGTACCTACCGTCACCGCCCTGAAGCATATGATGACTCGGGCCGGCTTTATCGACATTCGGGAAGTCGCGACCAATCGGCACGAACCGGCCGAGCAACGCACCACTCTCTGGAATCCGGGACCCAGCTATCGGGACTTCATCGACCCGCACAATGCCGACCTCACCGCGGAGGGTCATCCCGCACCCTGGCGAACCATTCTGACGGCTCGCAAAAAAGGCTGAGTACCGTACGGTCTGCATGTATAATAGGGGTCTGCCGATCCCCCCAAAAAAAAGGAGCCATTGACATGAACATGGAATACCGCCGCCTTGGAAATTCGGGTTTGTATGTCAGCGCCCTCTCGTTCGGGTCCTGGGTGACCTTTGGCAACCAGGTCGACGATACGCTGGGCATCGACATGCTTCGCACCGCCTATGAAAACGGCATCAACTTCTTCGACAACGCCGAGGTCTACGCTCACGGAAAATCCGAGGAGATCATGGGAAACGCCCTGGCCAAACTGGGTTGGAGCCGCGACACCTATACCGTCAGCAGTAAGGTCATGTGGGGCGGGTCCAAGCCCACCCAACGCGGATTGAACCGGAAGCACATCTTCGACGCCTGTCACGCGGCCATGAAGCGCTTGCGGGTAGACTATCTGGACCTGTACTTCTGCCACCGGCCCGACCTGCGTACGCCGATCGAGGAAACCGTGCGCGCCATGAGCGATCTGGTCAGCCAGGGCAAGGTGATGTACTGGGGCACCTCGGAATGGAGCGCCGCACAACTGAACGAGGCGCATGGTATTGCGCGCGAACTGGGCCTGCATCCGCCCACCATGGAGCAGCCGGAATACAACCTCTTGAAACGCGACAAGGTCGAGGGCGAATACGCGCCCCTTTACGGACGCGGTTTGGGCACCACCATCTGGTCGCCCCTGGCTTCCGGGATCCTCACCGGTAAATACAGCAAGGGCATCCCCGACGACAGCCGCATGAACCTGCCCGGCTACGAGTGGCTGCGCAAGAAGGTGGAAACACCGGAAGGTCGTCGCCAGATCGAAATCGCCGGCAAACTTCAAGCGATTGCGGATGAGTTGGAAACCTCCCTGGCTTGTATGGCCGTTGCCTGGTGCTTGAAGAACCCCAATGTCAGCACCGTTATCCTGGGCGCTTCCCGCCTCAGCCAGTTGGAAGAAAACCTGAAGTCCCTGGAGGTGGTTCCCAAGCTGACCGACGAGGTGATGGGCCGCATCGAAGAAATCGTCGCCAACAAACCCAAGCCCCCTACCGATTGGCTGGCTTAAGTCATTCATATCGAAAGGGCGGTTCGTTCCGCCCTTTCCTTCCTGCAAGCCTGAGCTTTAGGAACCCGTGTGGGTTTTTTCCTTTTTCATGTCTTCGGTCATGATTTCTTCAAGAATTTCAACGCGGCGAGAAAGATCGTCCGCACGGTCCAGCATGCGCTCCAGGCTGTCCGGGTCCAATTGTTCCGGCTCATCGTGCTTACCCCGGCGCCTTTTCAATTTTTCCTGACGGCGCCGTTCGCGCTTTTCCGCACGGCTTTCCCTCGGCGACAAAACCATGCGCACGATCTGGAAGCACAACACCATGCCGACGATGGTGGTCACCATCAAATAGGGTGCCAGTTCCACAAAAGTATGATCCATGGTGATACTCCAAATTCAAGCCGTCTGCTTTATTGTACAAAATAATGCACTGAAAAACCTTCCTTTGCTGCATGCGGTGAATGCACGCGGCTTTGATCCCACACACAATATAATAAGGTAGCGCCGGCCAACAGGGGTCCGAGGACCACGCTGGCCAACCCGACCGCCAAGATGCCGGTCATGACTGACTCCTTCGAGTGTTATTTACTCTTCTTCTTTTTCTTGAGGCGCGCCAGTTCGGCTTCCACATCCGATTCGGATTCCAGATCCCGGAACTTCTGTTCCAGATCGGGGCCACCCGACATTTTGGTGACCGCGGTATCGGCTTCCATGCGATCGATACGATCGTTATACTCTTCAAAGCGAGCAAAGGCGCCGGCCGTGTTCACCTGGTAGATCTTTTCCTCTACCTTCTTGCGCTGGCGCGCGTGTTTCATTTTATCCGCCAGTTCCTTCTGGCGGCGGTAGGCGCCCTTCAGTTTTTCTTCCAGGCGCGATATGTCTTCCTGATACTGCTTGACCAACTCATCGGCGGAGGCCAGTTTCTTTTCCAGGTCACGGGCCTGCGATTCGTGCAGCAATTTGCGTTCGACGGCCTCGCGAGCCAGATCTTCGCGCTCCTTGCTGATCGCCAGTTCGGCCCTGTGTTCCCATTCGGAAGCATTTTGTTTGGCCTCACGCAGGCGCCGCTCGATGCGGATGCGATCGGCAATGACTTCCGCCGCCGAGGATTTGATCTCGGTCAAGGTGTCTTCCATCTCGTGGATCATCAGGCGAATCATCTTGATCGGGTCTTCCGCCCGTTCCAACATCGAGGAGATGTTGGCGTTGATGATTTCTCCAAGTCGTGAAAAGATTCCCATGGTGGTCCTCCCCATCGTCGTATCACTTGGAGTTTAGCAAAAAAACTGCCAAGCGAAGTGCTTGTGTAAGCGACTCTTTTCCAGCTGATTGCAAAAGAGTAATTTTGGGGCTTGACACAGTTATCACCACTTTTTGGCAATCTCGCCTACAAAATGGCGGTTTCGACGCCGCGCGTCCATACCTCGATAAGTTGAACGAAAGTGTATACGCGGCCCGTCGCCATGGAGTTGCGCGAGGCGTTATTTTTTCGGTGAAGCGACCTGAAACCGTTCGTTTTTCGATTAACGATCGGGTATTTTCTGCCAGACCACGCGCAGGCGACCGTGTCGGTTGACGGCATATAGGGTCAGGATGTCGCCGTCCAAAACAGCCCGGCGTTCGAGGGTTTTGCCGATACGCTTGGGGCGCACGCTGTTGGTGACATGATGCAAAACCCGGTCACCCTCCACGGAAAAGGTACCGGCATAGGCATCGCAATCGCCGGCTTCCTCGTCGGGCGGCCAGTTCAACGCTACCGACATATACCCGGAAGGCGCGTAGATCAGGAGCCCGTCGGCCCCCTCGGGCCAGGCCCGCCGAACACCCGCCGGCTCTTCTCGTTCAAATCGCAACAAACGCCAAGCGCCGAAAAGCGCGGTCGGGTTCATGGGTGTCCCCTCTTAAGTAGTTCGAAAAATTATAGCTTGATTGGTAGAACGAACAAAGAGCAAACCGGGCCGCCCACGGATAAGAGGGATGATTAGATCCCCCTTTTGGATGAAGCCGGATCAGGCCCCCTGTCGCTAAGGGTGTTTATGCGATTTTTCATGTCAATTGGTTGTCTTATGCAGCATGGGGAACGGCCCCGATGAGGACACGTGGGGCGGATTTTAGTAGGATTCTCGGCGTGAACGTTATAGAATCCAGGTGGAAACGTATCTTTTTAAAGTCGCGCTTGTTGAGAACATGCCGGAAATTCGCCGATACCGCGAGAAAGTATGGTGAGAGTTGCCGGGCTTTCACATAGCGCAAATCTTTAATAATTCAAGATTGCTTTCCAGATGCCGAATAATTATTATCCTGGTTGCACTGTGTGGCAGCGGGACCGATAACCCGATTGAACTCGATGCATCACCCACCCCGCCGCGAGACAAAGTAACCAGTCGATTGCCTATAAGCTGTCAAAGCCGGCGCCGAATTGCCGGTAACCATGGGAGAAGAGATGTATCCGGCATCCCGACCCGCCCTGTTTTCAGGCCACAAAAGGAGAATTGTCATGTCCAAGTTCGCCTTGTGCGTATTGTTCGGCATCCTATGCGCACCACTTGCCTGGTCCCAGACCACCGGTAGGATTGCGGGCCTGGTTATCGATGAAGGCGGGAAGCCGCTTCCAGGCGTTTTGGTTCGGGCCGAATCGTCGGCTCTCATCGGCAGCAATGAAGATGTCTCCCGTGAAAACGGTTCCTTCTTCTTTTTGAAATTGCCGCCGGGAATGTATACCCTGACGGCCACGGCTGACGGCTTGACCACCCAAAAGATCAAGGTCAAGGTTAGCCTCAGTGCAGTGGTGAGGCCCGTGTTCGTCATGTCTGACGCACCTGTTCAGGCACAGCTCACCGTGCGCGGCGGCGGTACCCCTCAGCTTGATAGCGAAGCCGTCATCAATCGCTTGGAGGCCGACTTCTTGAGTCTCTGGCCGTTTCCCCGCTACGGGGCGTTCGCGGCGGCTTTCGGCCCGGGTGTCACGTCTCAAGGCTCCGGCGGCTTGACCCTCTCGGGCGCCATTGCCGGCGCCAACACCTGGCTGGTTGACGGCGCCGATGCACGCGACGACAACCAGAACAATTTCTCCAGCTTCATTCTTATCGAAGATTCCATTCAAGAAACAGCAGTCCTGACTTCCGGTATTTCGGCGGAATACGGCCACTTCAGCGGCGGCGTCATCAACACCGTCACTAAATCGGGCGGCAATCGACTCGCGGGCAGCCTGCGTCTCCAGGTTACCAATCCCGCTTGGACCAGCCGCAATCCGTTGCAGCAGAACTTCGATTTCGAAGACGATATGAACGATCTGGTCAGCGCCACGCTGGGCGGGCCCATCATAAAGGATAAGCTGTGGTTTTTTTTCGCGGGCCAGGAGAATGAAAACTCGGGGACACCGCTCTCTTATGCCAATATTATCGACCTTTCGAGGGCACCGCCCTTCCTTGACCACTTCGATGTGGAACCGGAGGAAGTGACGCCCCGAGAACGCCAGATCGAAGACCGGTTCAGGTCTGTCAGCCGCTATCAATTGAAATTTACCGCGCAACCCGCTTCCAACCATCGCATCACCGCCACCTATATGGACCGCAAGGATTTCAGCAGGAACAATTCGTTTTTCGCCCTGGACGAGCGCGCCCTGTATGACGACAAGGTCGACCGCGAGCGTTTTTCCTTAACCTATGACGTGAAAATCAACGCCAACCTCAATCTGGAGTTTCAATACGGAAACCGGGAACGTGTTATTTTTGCCAAGCCCCTGCCGCCGCATCTCCAGGAACAAGTAGACGCCGGAACGGATATCCGAACCATCGGCACCGGCTGGACGGACCTGGGTTTCAGAACTTTCGGTAATGTTTCCCCCTTTACCGGCGGGGCGGACGATGAATCGTCCAACGACAACTGGCGTCTTAAGGGCAATTACTTCGCGGCAACCGACAGTTGGGGCGCACACAGTTTGGACTTCGGCATAGCGAGTACGGTAGACCGTAACCTCGTGGACAATACCGAAACCCCGAATGACTGGTACTTCATCAGCTTTTTCAGGCACGAGGGTGACCTGGTCGTTCCGATGTACTCGCCCGGGCAACGACCCGTTCCGCCCACTCAACTGGGTTTCTTTCCCGTATTGGAGGAATCCCGCACCAGTCGTTTTCGGGCGGATACCCTCTTCGTCAACGATACCTGGAGCCTGAATGACCGTTGGCAGTTCAACCTGGGCCTGCGTCTGGATCGTTATGAGGGTAAGGATCAATCCGGTGTGGTCACCGCGGACAACGACCTCCTGTCTCCAAGACTGAGCGCCCGTTATGACCTGTTCGGCGACGGCAGGCACGAAATCCTGGCCGGTTACGCGGTCTACGGGGAGCGCATTGCCGCGCTTGCAGATGACGCCTCGACAGCGGGCAATATCAGTCTTTATCGCATGTTCTACGGCGGACCGATTACAGAAGACCCGCTGGAAGTGGTTGCCTGGATCAATGAACAATACGGTGACGGTTTCTTCGAAGACCCGACCAGCTTTCCGGACTGGAGGGAACGCGCTCCCTGGTTCATCAGGAGCGATCCTTCTACGGACCTGGCTTTCGGTTTAGAAAACCCCGGCGGCGGCTACACGCCGTCCGAGTTGAAAACGCCTCGCGCCGATGAGTTTCGGCTTGGATATGCCTTGCGTTTCGGTGAACGCGGTTTCCTGCGCGCCGATTATATGCACCGCGAGTGGTCCGATTTCTACGTTCAGCACACCAATACCAATATCGGCGGCAACGAGGCGGGCACCAACGACTTGACTTTGATCAACAACGAGGACGAGGGTTATGAGAAGTCATACGACGCGGTTCAAAGTCAGTTCTCCTACAAATTGACCGATCACTGGCAGATCCACGCCAACTATACCTGGTCGCAAACCATCGGCAACGCCAACGGCGGCACGATTTTCGGCAATATCGGCGCGGAAACGGCGCTGACTCAATACCCCGAATTCAATAATTTCGAGAACCGGCTGCCCAGACGCTACCTACCGACCGATGTCCGTCATCGATTCAACGGTTTTGCAACCTGGACCACCGATTTCTCGGGCGGCAAAATGGACCTGATGCTGATCCAACGCTGGGAAAGCGGCAGCCCCGGCGATATCTTCCTGAGCATCGATTCGCAAAACTACGCCGACTACGGCATGCCCGACCCGGCTTCTACCGGCTACCTGAGCATTCCCTCCGCAACCTACTACCACCTGGGCCAGGTGCGCGGCGATACTACCCTTAGCACGGACCTGGGCTTCCGCTGGCTGAGAAATATCGGCCGGTTGGAATTCTTCGTGGAGGCCAACCTGCAGAACCTGTTCAATGCGTCGGATATCGGCGACGGCTCCAAGATCGACACATCCGTCTTTCTCACCGAAATGCCCTTCAATGTGTACACGGAAACGCCCCAGGAAGGCGTCCATTACACTCGGGGTGCTAATTTCGGGCAACCGCTCAACGCGGGCTCTTATCAGGGCGCCCGATCTTTCAGCCTGGATCTGGGCATTCGCTTCTAGATCGGGCCGCGAGAAAAACGTCGCTGAATACCATGAATTCAGTGCCGTCGGGAGAGATGATGACTGCTTTTGAACGCGAGGATATTGTAGTCAGTCAGCTGGTGAGCGGACACCGACTGACCATCCCCGTTTTTCGTTTTCGGGGAACCGGAAACGGCCCGCGGACCTATATCCAAGCCAATGTACACGGCGCCGAATTACAGGGCAATGCGGTCATTTATGCACTGATTCGCGGTCTTTCCCAATCCCCCGCACCGATCGGGGACATTGTCCTGGTTCCCCACGCCAACCCCTACGGCGGCAACCAGAAAATGGGCGATTACACCTACGGCCGTTTCGACCCGGTCTCCGGCAATAATTGGAACCGCCTGTATTGGCCGGTGACCTGTCGGGATGAAAACGACCGCCGGGACAAGTGCCAGGTGAATCTTGCCTCGTTTATCGCCGAGCACGGTCACCTGGCGGAGCAAGACTTCCATGCGGCGTTCAAAAGGGCCCTGGCCGAAGCGATCGAAGCCAGGAAGACAAAGGCGGCCTCGGAGGGTTTGGACTACGGGCGGCGTCTCTGTCTGACCTTACAAGGTCTGGCGGCGGGCGCCGATATCGTGCTGGATCTGCACACCGGACAAAATGCGACTCGATACCTCTACGCCCCTGAATATGCTGCCGAATCGGCCCGGCTGCTGGACATCCCCTTCCACCTGCTGATTCCCGACGAGTTCTCCGGCGCCATGGACGAATCCTGTTTCGCTCCCTGGTGGCATCTTCAAAAGGCGGCCGCCGCCAGGGGTCACCGAAACATTCCCGTTGAGGCCTTCACCCTGGAAATGGGCGGCCAGGAACGGATCGATTTGGAAGAAGCGGAACAAGATGCGCGCGGGATTTTGAACTATCTCCATCATAAGGGTGTCGTCAGCACAAACCCCGGCCCGCCCAGGCATCGAACCTTCCACTCGTGTCTGCTTAAGGACTTTCGTCAGGTGTATGCCCCCGTGGCCGGTTTAATGGACTACGCCGTACAACCCGGGCAATTCTTGAAAAAGGGGCAACCCATAGGGACCATTCTTTCTCTGGCATCCTTGCAACCCGGCGCTCCGGTAGACAGCGCCTTGACCACGGTACCCTCTCCCCATGACGGCGTTCCGTTGATTATTTTTTCCTCATCGGCTGTCAACCGCGACACCGATTTACTGACCATGATGACGAACATCACCACCTTCCAAGGTTAGTCGCGAGGGAAAACTTGCCCCGAAAGACCCTTTTGGCGTCTCGTTTGCGATTGTTATCAATGAGCACCGATTGCGCGGTACCATCGTCCGCGCTGTAGAATACATAAAGAATGCGTGCGCTGTTTTTCCCGGAATCACTATGAAACCTGAGCTCTCTTCACACATCCTTCAAGATATTGTGGAACGCGCCCTGGCTCTACCCGAGGGGCAACGCCCGGCTTTTCTCCAAGATGCGTGCGAGGGAGATGAATCCCTTTTCGAGCGGACCCGGAGCCTGTTGGGTTTCGGTGACGCCGATCCGGAGTGCGGCCCGGCCGACCGGGCGCCGGAAACCATCGGTCCCTACCGCATCGGTAGGGAAATCGGCCGCGGCGGCATGGGTTCTGTCTACCTGGCCGTCCATTCGGACGACGAGTTGGAGCGACCCGTAGCCGTGAAAATCCTCCGACGCGGCATGGATACGGACGAGTTGCTGCAACGTTTCTATGCCGAACGCGAAATTCTGGCGCGCCTGCATCATCCTCATATCGCCCAATTGATCAGCGGAGGAACGACGACATCCGGCCTGCCCTATTTCGTGATGGAGTACGTGGACGGCGAACCCATCCACCAATACTGCGATCGACGCAAACTGGGAACCGAAGCCAGAATTCGCTTGTTCCTCAAGGTCTGCGGCGCGGTTCAGTTTGCCCATCGTAATCTGGTCATTCACCGCGATATCAAACCCGGCAATATTCCGGTCGATACGCGGGGCAACCCCAAGTTGCTGGATTTCGGCATCGCCAAGGTGATTCATCCCGGGCATGAACGAACCCTGAACTACACCCGCACCGGAGCGCGCATGATGACTCCGGAATACGCGAGTCCCGAGCAGATCATGGGCGGAGACATCACCACCGCTGCCGACATCTACTCGCTGGGCGTGGTGTTGTATGAATTACTGACCGGACACCGCCCTCATGGTTCTGATCAATTGACGCCGGAAGCATGGCATCGGCAGTCGACGACCCAAACACCGCGTCCCAGTACTGTCATCGATCGCAGGGTGACGCGACACGGGACTGACGGAGGTAGGATTCACCTGACGCCCGAGGTTGTTTCGGCCGCACGCGGATGCGATCCAAGGAAGTTACGGCGCCAACTTCAAGGGGATTTGGACACCATCCTACTCACTGCCCTGCGCGGCAATCCGGAAGAACGGTACGCCTCACCGGAGCAACTGGCCGATGATCTGGGCCGTTACCTGGACGGTTATCCCATCATGGCGCGCCGCGATACCCTGTACCACCTGGGCCTACGGCTCTTTCGAATGCATCGGCGCCGCCTGTGGCTGCTCGTGGCGTCTGTCTTGCTCCTGCTTGCCGGCTGGGCCTACCATGGCCAGAGAGAACGGGTGCGACAACAACGAGAGCAACACGCAAATCTGCGCGACGTGTTTCTGGAAAACATCGCCGGCTTCGATCCCATGGAGGGCAAATTCGGTAAATCCGTGGAGGCGCGCACCTATCTGGACGATATCCTGAACGTTGCCGCCGCCCGCCTCGCCTACGACCCTGAAAGTCTTGCTGCCGTCTACAATACGACCGGTATGACATTCCTTAATCTGGGGGAACCCGACCGCGCCCTGAATGCCTTCGGCAAGGTGCTGAACCTGGGCGAAAGCGTTTTGGGCGATCATCTGGAAATTGCCCGCGCCAACAGTCATATCAGTGAAGTGCTGTACTGGCTGGGCGACACGGAAGGCGCGTTGCAATTCCAACAGAAAGCAATCGCCGTGCGTCGCCGAAAGCTGGGAAACAACCATGAAGATACAGCTCGATCCATGGCCGCTCTCTGTATGATCTACCTGGAACTGGGCAGCCTGGTGCAGTCGTTGCACTACCTGGAAGAATCGGAAACCATCTTATGCGCCCTGGAAGACCCCGACCCGGAATTACGAGTAGAGAACTTGATGCTTCGGGCCGGCATCAACTACCGTCATGGTCCGGTCAATCGACACGGCGTGCGCGAGTGTGCTTCCTGTGAAGACAGTTTGAACGAGGCATTGCAGGTTCACCGGCATGGCATCGGTAAGAACGACGGCACGCTGGTAGAGCTTCTGATCACCCAATGGGTGATTTTGAAGGAAAAGGGAAAGAGGGAACCGGCGGAAAAGGCGATCACTGAGGCGCGCACCATCATGGACACACTCGTAGACCTGGAACATCCCAGCCAGGCGGGTTTGTTGCGTAATCTCGGTAATTTCTATTACAATCACGCCGAGCATACCAAGGGCATCCAAATGCTGACCAGAAGCGTGGCCATTACCGCTCGTTACAAGGGTGAATACCATCCCGACATGCTGACGGCGTATGATACCCTGGGGCGTTATCTCAACAAACTGCGCCATTACTTGGAGGCGGCCGAATACTACGAAAAAACCCTGGCCATAGCCTTGAAAATGCCCTCCATCACCCCTTTGGAATTGGCGCGTATCTATGATCGCACCGGCCACAACTACACGGCGCTCGGTGAATATAAAAAAGCCGAAAAATTGATGCGGACTGCCCTGAACATCCGCACCCGGCAGATCGGTGCGGACAGCTATCCGGTCTCGCTTTCTCTGGTTCGCCTCACCAAGTTGTCGCTCGAGCGCGGGCGCTATGCGGAAGCGGAAGCCTCCGCGCTGGAAGCCGCGCGCTTGATTCTGGAATACGGACACTTCATGGAGCCGAACTATATCATTGCCAGAATGCAACAAGCAAAGGCGGTGATCTTTCAAAACCGTTTACAGGAGGGCGAGGCATTACTGGATGCTTTCGAAGCGGATCTGACTGAAGTGGAAGGCCCGGATTCGATTCACTTCATCTACAGTCGCCACATCAGAGCCTACCTGCTTATGAAACAAGGTCGGTACGGCGAAGCAATCGGTAAAAACAACCATGCTTTATGTCACCTTGCCGATATCACCAGGAAAGGAATCCCGCCGTTCCTGACGGATATCTACCTACACCAGGCAGAGCTATACCGAATGATCGGCCGGCAAAACCACGCCGACCACTTTGCTGAAGCGGCCGAGGATTTACGAATCAGTTATTGAAGGCTGTTAAGGCATGTCGAGCAACCGAAGGCAATCTCCCGTGATAGTCCCTCTACGCTCGATTGAACCGACCGGCGCGAGCCGATAGACCAATGTTTATTTCTTCTTTTTGTCGGACTTCTTGGCGTCCTTGTCCTTCGATTTTTTGACCTTGGATTCTTTTTTGCTCTTGGTCTTCGCGTCTTTCTTGGGTTTGGATTCCTTTTTGGCCTTGGCCTTCGCCTCTTTCTTGGGCTTGGATTTCTTTTCGGTCTTGGTCTTCTTTGTCATGTTGTCACCGCCTTTTGTCTTCTTCTTCTTGCCACCGACCTTATCTTTCTCAGGTTTGGATTTGGCGGCAGCTTTTTCCTTCTTCTTAGTCCTCGTCTTTTTTACTTTCTTTTGGGGAGCCTTTTCCTCGTCGGCCGCCGCTGCCGCGATTTCTTTCATAATGATTTCTTCAACCGAAGCTTCTTCGACAGACCGGGGTTCAGGTAGCTCATCAACGGCAACGATTTCTTCAACCGAGACCATTACCTCTGCGGGTTCGGGTTCCGGCTGAGGTTCAACAGCGGCCAGCAGTTCCCTGGCCGCTGCCTGGATTTTGGCCGTTACGGCTTCTTTGAAACCGGGAATCTTGTACATATCTTCGGCTTCGGCGGCTGCAATATCGGCCACGGTGCTAAAGCCGTGACGTTCCAAAATCTTGGCTTTGGCCGGTCCGATGCCGTTGATATCGATCAATTTGGGTTCGGTCATACGCATGCTCCATTGGGTGATTTTCTCTTGGCAACACGTGATCGCGGCAATCATAACACAATTCTAACATTTCTCAGTGGCGGACTTACTGAATTGGCCGGAAACACGAAGAGGATCGCTAGCTGTCTAAGACTAAACCCAAAGAGGAATCGTCACGTATACATCAGTGCTCGTGGGGAATTCGAGCAGGAGGTGATGCTGTGTTCGCACGCTTCGTCTATTTCGTCTTTATAGGTTGGTGGCTTGGTTTATTCATATCTATCGCCGGCTTGCTGCTTTGCTCTACCATCATCGGGCTGCCCTTGGGCACGATGCTTTTGAATCGACTGCCCACCTTTGTCTATATGCTGGAGCCGGGTGATGACTGCCCCATGGGCTACGATCATCGGCATATGCACGAAGAGGTGCCGTTTATCCTGCGCGTCATCTGGTTTTTTGTAATCGGTTGGGGATTGGGGTCGTTCCTGATTACCTTCGGTTATCTGGCCACGATTACCATCATAGGCATCCCCGTGGGGATTTGGATGTTGAACCGCGTGCCCCTGGCCATGACCCTCAGTCGTCACTATGACTGACGGAGTAATAAGATACCCGGCGCTTTTCCTTCAGCCTTTTTGATCGTGAATTTCGCTGTATTTATAGGAGCTGTATAAGCCTAAGGAGAACCAAAGGTGTATCTGGAGACCTGGAAGCTCTTGGATATCGCCCCGACCAGGGACAAAAGCCTGATCCACAAGGCTTACAATCGGCGTCGAAAAATCCTGGCCGGCGATGCTTTCGATTTGTCGCGCTTGTTGACAGCCTACGAGGAGGCCGTTCGCGCGGCCGATGATCCCAACCATCCACTACACCAACAGTCTCTGGAAGACGAAGTGCTTCGAGATGCCATGCTGCTGGAGGCTCAATTCGGCAACAAGGGTCCTTCCAAACTTCGGCGCAAGCTCTACGGCATCGGCCAGGCTGCCGGCATTTTGCTTTTGGCGGTGGTGATTATCGGCTATCGGTTCTATTTGAGAGGTATTCAACCGAGCGAGGATGAGCAATCGCCGCCTGTTCTGGTGCGGCCTAGTGAAGATGACTTCCTGCAACTGCCGCCCAATCTAAAGGTTCATCGCGGTTTGGTCTTCCAACGTCATGACTGGATCCAAAAGGGCCTGGATGCCGGGGGCGATCCCAACGCCAGGGTAGAAGGAAAATACCCGCTTCACATCGCGGTGGAGGAAAACAATCTCTACGGCGCTCGCCTGTTGCTGGACAGCGGCTGCGAGGTGAATATTGTCGACAAAAGAGGTAATACCGCCTTGTTCCGGGCCGTGGAGAATGCCAACCGGGTCATGGTGAAAATGCTGCTCAACTACGGCGCCGACCCCAACCTTAAGAACAGCCGCGGCAGCACCGCGCTGGATTTGGCCGGTCGTTATCAAGAAAAAGTACTGTACGAAATTCTCAAGGCGGGAACCTGAATAACCGACCGGTTTTTCCGAGTTTTGACGAATGAACTAATAGGGCCCGACTCCCGGGCGTGATAAAAACTCCCCCTGATGAATACTTGAATAACTTCCAGGAGGATCTATCATGAAAAAATCGAAGCCTTTTTTCGCCCACTATTTAGAAAAGGCCGGACCCAGAGTTCGGCGATGCACTGTTTCCGACCTTGACTGTTGGACCACCAAGTGGCCGTCCGATAGTGATGAAGCATCACTTTAAGGGCATCATATAATGTTGACGGCACGGAGAACGGCCCCGTGCCGTTCGTGGATCAGGCAAGGGTATAGGTCGCCTCACGCTGGCGTCCCTTGCGTTTTACTCTGCCCTCGGCCATCAGTTCTTTTATCCGCGCATTCCACGTGGATGAACTGATTTCCGAAGCAGAGACGATATCTGCTTTTCGCATCGGTCCGTTTGACTCTTCAAGAACTTTGAGGATACGATTGCGACTTTCCTCAGCCGGGATTCGCTTGGGGGTGTTGTCTACCACCGCACCCTTGTCATCGAATCGAAGTTCCAGCGCCGAAGCCCCCCTGGGACGCCGGATGGTTAATGCAATCTTTTCCTTTTGGGCGACATGCATGAAGTCACGGCGTACCGCGCTCGCGTTTTCACCCTCTTCCAAGTCCCAAAAGACACGTGCGTGCCTGGTGGCTGACCTGGCTTCTTTCAAAGTTTCGAGCAACATGTTGTAGTGCTCGCGGTCCATTGCCTTTATTTTCGGTTCTAGTCTTAGTTTACCCATGTACCGTCCTTAATGATTGAATTTGGGCATATATAGCATCCAAATCAAAAAATGATCAACTAAGTACTGTAACACAAAAATACCTTGATTTCTTCTCTTGTTTTTGTAGAAAAGTTTTTATGGGTCGCCGCTTTATTCCCCCTGAAGACTTATCAGTGGTTTCTTGAATAATTTCAGAAGCTTGTACCTATATGGACCCAGCTGAGCAGTTATTGAAGCCCCTTCCATGAATCGGCGTCAAACAGGTGTAGGTGCGTCAAGGCTTATTACCGTTAGGACTCGAAAAAAAACGATCGAGAGTAACCTCATGATGATTACGCAATGAAAAATACACCTGCCCTAGAGATGCCATTTCTTTTAAGCAGCCAGGCTTTACGACTGGTTTAGGGTTCATGAGCCTGCATTGAAAAAGATCCCGCCTCTTACAACGTTAAAACGCCTCCAAAAAAACGACAGAGTTATCAAGCGGCTCATTTTAAGGTTATTGCCGGGAAGGTCCTTAAAGAGCCGGTTTTTCTTTATCGCTGTCAACAAGAAATCGATTGCCGGGCTCGAAGGCTTTAACGCTGGAAAACCGATCAAGCACTTTCGTGCTTACTCCGTTCACACACATCGTCTCTACCTTAAAGGGCCCTGTATATGATGAAATTAATCTGGAGTGTATATGTTGAAAGTCGCGGGCGCAAACGGAAGAAAGAATCAATATCCCGGGCTATACAATCGTTCAACGCATTTGAACGATTCATAAGCGGGAGCCTGTTTAAAGTTTTGAAAAAAGGCCTGAAGCCGGCCATGTGCTAAAATAGCCGCTTTAAGCCGGGGAGGCATGTGATGGGCACGGGCATCAGAGAAAAGAAACTGGCGGAAACCCAGGTGACCATGTTGGCCGACTGGCAGGAAAAAGGCAAGGTAACCGGCGACTTGGACCCGCTCTACCTTATATATGGCGCTGACCGGTATGATTACCTTTACCTCGGCCTACCCCCAAATCACCCGCTTGATGACCGGCAAGGAACACAGCGACCCGTCCTTCCGCAAGCAATACGCCGAATCCCTCAGGCGCATCGCCGAACAACCGGCGCCTTGATCCCAATGCTTTCCCAGAGAGGGAACATTCAGGGCCGGAAAGCTCCCCAATTCAATTTCGCTCGCTGAATCGGTCGGCGCCGGTTAGGCAAGCCGGTGTTCGGGGTCGTGGCCTACCATGAAGGTAGTGGGGTTGCTGAAGATCTTGGCAATGTTCATGCCCTTGCGCATGGCGTCCAGGGTGACTCTGCCCGTCATCACGGCCAGCGCCATGGCCAGATAGGTTTTGAACTTGCCGCGGTTCTTGTAGCGAACCTCTAACGACCACTCCCACAGGCGGGCGTATTCCTTATAGAATTCCTCCAGCGGCAGGTTGGTGGGTAGTACCGAATGCACGATGTCGAACAGTTCCCAATCATCGGCCGTTACCTTGTCCTTGACCTCGTTCCACAGGTCCGTGCCCGGCAGCGGTGTCAGTACCGAGAAACCGCTGTTGTAGGTACCCATCTGGTCTACCCAATCCCGCAGGCGTGCGAAGTCCTCGTGGCCCCAGGCCGGGTCCACGATGAAGTTACAGGTGAAACCCACATCCAGGTCTTTCAAGATCTGAATGGCGCGTACATTATTGTCCGCGCTGTTGTTTTTATTGACCGATTTCAGGCCTTCATCGTCGATCTTCTCCAGTCCCATGAAAATAGCCAGGTTGCCGCACTCCTTCCACTCTTCGATCAGGTCGGGATGACGACAGATGATGTCGGTGCGAGTTTGGACCGTGAAGAACTTCTTGATGCCGGCTTCCTTGATGCGGCGCGCAATCTCGCGGCCGCGATGGACGTTCAGCCAGAAGATATCGTCGGTGATGAAGATGTTGGGCGCTTTGATGGTTGCCAACTCTTCAACCACGCGCTCCGGTGATTTCTCGCGGAACGATTTCTCGTGGAACTTCCATACCGAGCAGAAGTTGCAGCGGTAGGGACAACCCCGCGCGGTTTCCATCAGGGCTAACGGCCGGCGGAAGTTGATATAGTAGTGATCCGCGTATTCGTCGATCAGATGGCGGGCCGGCATGGGCAGGTCGTCCAACTCGGAGCGGCCCACCACGCCGCTGTTCAGGCGCTGGCCGTCAGGAGTATTGCGAACCACGCCGGGCGCCGATTCCAACTTGCCCTCGTCCAGGGCTTCCAGCAGGCGCGGCATCACTTCTTCGCCCTCGCCCACGGCCACGGCATCGATAGCCTCGTCTTTGAACCAGCCCGGATCGCGGGAGGCGTCGTGACCGCCTACCACCACATAGGTCCCCGGCATCTGTTGCTTGATTTCACGGGCAAGCTTGACGGTGCGGTTGCGCTCAGTGGTGAAGTTGCACTGCAAGCCGACCACTCTGGGCTCGAAATCGCGGCATTTCTTCATGCCTTCCTCGCGGCCGTCGATGCGCAGGTCGACGATCTTGCACTCATGTCCCGCCGGCTCCAATACTCCGGCAACACATTCCATTCCCAGGGGCTCGACAAAGGTGAGCATTTCCAAACCCAGGATTCCGCCGATCGGCGGTTTGACAAAAGCGACTTTCATGATACACCCTCCGGAGACAGCGACGAAACATCGATCTAAAGTTACGTATTTCAACAGGTACGCGCGCTCCTGTCAATCAAGATCGGTCGACGAAACTACCTTCTCATGAAAAACCCATTGCCGGAAAGCGTCGCTACCGCTAGAGTACAGGCATCGATACGGAGGGTTTATCGATGCATCGCTATCTATCGAAGGACGGTTGGTTAGCCGCCCTGGTCGCCGGTTCTGTCTCCGGCCTTTTATTGAACCTGGCCAACGAACCCTTCGGTATCGGCCTGCTGGGCCTGGTCGCCGTCATCCCCCTGTTGGGGCAGTTCGAAAACGGTTGGCGCCGACGATTGCTTGCCGGATGGCTTGCCGGTTTTCTTCTCCAAGCCTTCGGTTACCATTGGATCTTCCAAACCATTCGCGACTTCGGCGGCCAAAGCAATACCGTGAGCGCATTGGGGACCGTCGCCTTTCAGCTCTACCAGGGCTTGGATGTCGCGGTATGGCTTCTGCTTGCGCCCCTGCTGTGTCGTCATCTGCCCAAGCCGGGCCGACCCTTTGCCGCCGCGGCTACCTGGCTTTTGGTACAGGATCACCTGTTCCCCTATACCTTCCCTTGGGACTACGGCAATATCTTCGCCGGCGCATCGCCCCTTGGTGAAGCCGCCGCTTTCTGGGGAGCGACCGGATTAGGCTTCCTGGCTTTGAGCATCCAAGGCGTCGCTGTTTGGTACCCGCGTAAGCCCGCCGTCCTGACCTGCGCCGCGCTGCTTGTTGCTATGGCGTCCGGCATCGCGGCTCGTAGTACCGGCGCCGTGGAGACCTGGCGGGTGGGCGTCATCCAGCCCAATCTGATTGCTCGCGCTAAAAGCGCCCTTTATTCCACCGACTTCTTCAACGCCCATTTCGAGGCGTCCAAAGCATTCAGGGACAGGCAACTGGACCTGCTGGTCTGGCCCGAAACCGCCCTGCCCTTCGACCTCTCCGCCAACGAAGCCTATTACAAAAGGTTACAAAGTCTGACACGAATGCTGAATGCCCCGTTGGTCCTGGGCACCGTGGAAGTCCCGGAGCGAGGCAGTTATTACAATGCGATCTGGATGATCACCCCGGACGGCGAGCCGCCCCAGAAATACCGCAAGGAGAAACTGGTCGTCTTCAGCGAAGCCTTGCCCTGGTACGTTGGTTGGGTCAAACACTTCGGCGTGGCCATGGGCGGGTTTCTGGTCGGGCAGAACAACGAGGTGTTTCGCTGGAAGAACCGGGAAATGGTGCCGCTGGTCTGTTTCGAGGCCCTGTTCCCGGACTATGTCCGCAAACGCACCGGACACCTGATGCTGAACCTGACCAACGACGCCTGGTTCGGCGAAACCGCGGCCAGCAGCCAACACCTGCAACAAATCCAACTGCGCTCCGCGGAAACGGGCATGCCGTTGGTACGCGCCACCAATTCCGGGATCAGTTGTTGGGTGGACACCCGAGGCGCGGTTCGCGATGCGGGTGGTCTGTACGTACCGGAAACCCATGTCTTCGAGGTTCCCGTTCCCGTTGAAAAACCCCGGGTGACCAGCGTGTTCGGTGTATGGTCGATCAGAGTTGTCGGCATCTTTATACTCGGCTGGGGCATCCTGGCCGCGATACGCAACCGCTCCGGCCGGGACCAGGCGGAATGACCGCACTGTTGTCATAAGGTTATTGAGTTGAGTCGGTAGAGACGCGTTTTCAGTTGTCGTTGGTTGTTCCCGTAATTCCAGGATCAAAGAATCAGTTCTGATTCCTCGACCCGGAAAAGTCAGGAGCAAAGAATAAGGCCTGATTCTTCGACCCGGAAAAGTCAGGAGCAAAGAATCGGAACTGATTCTTTGCTCCCCTAAAAGTAATGTGAAAGAAATCAGCCTTCTTTTAGACTCGTCGCGAGGTTGTCGGGGGAGAGCAACCGACGGTTTAAGGAGAAAATGGAGACATCGGGGCCGCGCCGACGACCTTGCAAAGCAAAAACGGCATGGTTCGAGGGGGACGATCTTTGTTCCGATGAGAATACGTCCTTGTCGGGACGGGTATAACCTTCTCCCGGATTACAAATGTCGATATACCTCGGGGTCAAGGCTTCTTTTTTACAGGATATGTCGATGAACACCGGCGCCAATGGACGTATTCAAACCATTGACCAAACCTAAGTGCCTGTTAATAAAGATGAATTGCGATGAGCAGCGGAAATTTGTGCGAAATTTGCAATATGCAGACCATGCATTTTATGTAGCCGCGTGCGAGACGGCGACATGGTGCGGACCATGTCGCCGTAGATGATAGGCGTGAACTCAGGGGTTGCGACGGGAGCGGTCAGCTTTTTTCTTCAGGAAGTTGTCAAAGTCCAAATCCCCGCCGATTTCCTGAAGGGTAATGCCCTTGGCTGCCAAAGCATTCGCGATTTCTTTTTTGTAGTCTTGGAAGAAATGTTGGTATTCCTCCCGAGCTTGTTCTCTGCCTTCTTTACGTAGTTGATCCGCAATGGCCATCATGTTGCCTCCCGTCTCCTTTGAGAATGATTTTAGCGCAATTTGCTCTAAATCCGCTTTGTTTTCAAAGTGAACAACCCCGGGGGCCGACCGCCGGTTCGGGATTTCTCTCAAGAACCCCATTCATTACGTCGATCCCTTCATTAAGGGTCGTCTCTTCCATCGACCGGTTACCGGAACCATGCATCCCAGCACAAGGCAAGCGAGCCGTGACATCTAACAGCCGCGGCGATTGAGTGCCGCCGGTCCACGGTGCCCGTGACTGGACATGGGCGCCGGCATGTGGTTACCTGCCAATCGCGGCGGCCGGCGGTACTCACTGGCCTCGGGCTGTCCGTTCTACTAATCCGGGAAGCGCCACAGATACAGAATGACCACCAGTCCGATGACGGCTGTCATGATCTTCGCGATCAACAGCGGAATGACCAGGACAATGGCGAAACTGATGCTGATGACGATCATAACGCTCGCCGCAATTTTGGCATGGCGGGGGATGCGCCGTTCGTCGCGCCAGGCCCTCAGGTAAGGCCCCAGATGTTGGTGGTTCATCAGCCAATGGTAGAAGCGGGGGGAACCCCGCGCCCAGCAAGCCGCGGTGACCAGTAGAAAGGGCGTGGTGGGCAACACGGGCAGAATGACGCCGATAATCGCCAGGACCAGGAAGAAGAAACCCAGGCCCATGTAGATATACCGCATGGTCTTGGAGCGACTGAGGTGTAGGTCCTCACGAAAGTCGTCCCGTCTGAGCTTGTCTTCCATCCGCTCTCCCAAGCGACCCCGATCGGCGCGGCGTCGCGTCACTCGTTCTAACTTAATGAACGCATCGGCCGCGTGTTTGGAAGCATTCAATCTACTTTTAAATTGTAAACGGCCTCGTAGACACAACCCCGGGCATCGGCCTCCACGGGCACCAGGAAGATGGGGAACTTGCCCGTGGCCTCGCTCTCCAGTTCCCAAATCGCTTGTTCCAGTACCGGTTGCGGCGGGCCTTCAAAAGCCACCGAGAAACATTCCCAACCCTCGGGCGCGCTGTCTCGCTTTTGACACTCGGTCATTACCAGATCGATACCGCTGTCTTCCTCCAAGCTCAGATGGAAGGTGCGGTTGAGATGTTCGGCAAAAAATGCGTGGTTGTAGGTTTGCGGCATAATTCCTCCAAGGGTTGCGCGGTCTGGCGGCAGTATAGCAGAAGGGCGGGCGGAATGGCTGTTTGGTTTTCCTGATAGAACCGGGAGACGGCCCGGTCCATGAATAATCGTTGGCCGGCCGGGCGATCGGTGGCATAATTTTGCGTCGCCGGTGCTCGCTTTTCATATTTCCCGACGCGGGCCGGCGTCACCGGAGGGGACGAAACCAATGACCATCGACCGTTTCGAGGCGCAGCTCGCCGACGCGCTGACGGATCTACAACGTATCGATCGCTTTCGCGCGCTGGCCCCTCGCCAGGGCTTGGACCTGTCTTCCAACGATTACCTGGCTCTGGCCGAGCATCCGTATGTACGTGACGCCATGCGACAGGCGCTTGACGACGGAATCCCCCTCGGAGCGACCGGTTCCCGGCTGCTGCGCGGCAACACCTCCTATCACGAGGATCTGGAACATCGCCTGGCTGCCTTTCGCGGTACGGAAGCCGCCGTGATCTTCAACTCCGGTTATGTTGCCAACGTGGGTTTATTCGCCACCCTGGCCGGTCCCCAAGACACCATCTTTTCCGACGCTTTGATCCACGCCAGCATGATCGACGGCATCCGCACCTCCAAGGCGCAAAAGGTCATCTTCCCCCATAATGACCTGAATGCCCTGGAAAGCGCCCTGGCCGCGCACCAAGGCGGCGGCCGTCGGTTCATTGCCGTGGAAAGTCTCTACAGCATGGACGGCGATAAGGCGCCGCTGTCCGAACTGGCCGCTCTAGCCGAACGTTTCGACGCACTTCTGATTGTGGACGAGGCTCATGCCACCGGCGTCTTCGGACCCAACGGCTCCGGCTTGTGTCGTCAGGCAGGTATTCAACCCCTGGCCACCGTCCACACCGGCGGCAAGGCCTGGGGCGGGTACGGCGCCTTTATCGCCTGCTCCGACACGGTTAAGCAATTCCTGGTCAACCGTTGCCGCCATCTCATCTTCACCACCGCGCCGCCGCCCCTGCTGACCGTCCAGTGGCATGCCGTCCTGGATGTCATCGAGCGCGAGCCCCAACGCGCCGAACATGCCCTGGCCATGGCGCAACAGTTTCGCGAGGCTGTTCGGGATTACGCCGACACCGGCGCCTCCGAAAGCCAGATCGTGCCCGTGATTTGCGGATCGGACACACGCGCCCTGGAAGCCGCCGCTCAACTGCAAGCCGAGGGTTTCGACATTCGCGCCATTCGCCCGCCCACGGTCCCCAAGGGCAGCGCTCGGCTGCGGCTGGCCTTCAACGCCGGTCTGAAAAAAGCGGATGTCACTCGCCTGGCCGAGAGCTGTTGCCGTATCTTCGCCAAAAACTGAAGGAGTTGAGATGATCCCACGCGTCTTTGTTACCGGAACCGGCACCGATGTCGGCAAGACCCTGGTTTCAGGCATCCTGGCCAAGGTTTGGAGTGCGAGCTATTGGAAACCGGTACAGGCGGGCATCACGCCGACGACCGATAGCCGAACCGTCGCGGCTTGGATCGGCAGAAACCGCGTATTACGCGAGGCCCGCGTTCTGGAGCTTCCGGCATCGCCCAACCAGGCCGCGCAACGGGAGGGCGTCCGGCTGGACCTGGACGATTTCGAACTGCCGGACGTGGAAGGCCCCCTGGTTGTGGAGGGCGCCGGCGGGCTGATGGTGCCCATTAACGGAGAGCACATGATGATCGACCTGATCGCCAAACTCAAGCTGCCCGTGGCCCTGGTAGCCCACACCGGTCTGGGTACGCTGAACCATACCCTGCTCAGTATCGAGGCGTTGCGTTCGCGCGGCCTGGAAACGGTCGGCGTGGTGCTGAACGGCGATCTGCATCCCGAAAACCGGCGCGATATCGAACATTTCGGCAAGGTGCCGGTTTGGGGCAGATTACCGGTTCTGGAAACCGTGGACGTGAGTGACTTTTCGCCGATCTATGCATCCTGGAAGGTGACCTTTTGATCGATCACAGCTTCGACCGTGAGCATCTGTGGCATCCCTACACCTCGCTACGCAACCCGCTGCCCGCCTATCCGGTGGTTCGAGCCGAGGGCGTCCTGTTGGAACTGGAGGACGGGCGGCAATTGATCGACGGCATGGCCTCCTGGTGGTGTGCGATTCACGGTTATAACCGGCCCGAGTTGAACCGGGCGATGCATCGACAGATCGAGCGGATGTCTCATGTCATGTTCGGCGGCATTTGCCATCAACCGGCCGTCGATTTGGGGAAACGCCTGCTGGAACTGGCGCCGGATACCATGGAAAAAGTGTTCTTTGCCGACTCCGGTTCGGTTTCGGTCGAGGTGGCCCTGAAGATGGCGCTGCAATACTGGTACGCGAAGGGCGCCCCGCGATCCAAATTCCTGACTGTACGCAACGGCTATCACGGCGACACCTTCGGCGCCATGTCGGTATGCGATCCCGACGGCGGTATGCACGGCATGTTTCGCGGCTTCCTGCCGCAACACCTGTTCGCTCCCGCGCCGCCGCAAGGGTTCGACAAGCCCTGGGAAGAAAGCGATATCGAGCCGTTGAAAGTATTGCTGGACCGAAACGCGGAACAAATCGCCGCGGTCATCCTGGAGCCGATCGTCCAGGGCGCGGGCGGCATGCGCATCTATTCGCCTTATTATCTGAAACGCCTTCGCGAACTATGCGACCACCACAATGTGCTGCTGATCTTCGACGAAATCGCCACCGGGTTCGGTCGTACCGGTAAGATGTTTGCCCGCGATCACGCCGAGGTCACCCCGGACATCATGACCCTGGGCAAGGCTTTGACCGGCGGGACCATGACCCTGGCCGCGACCTTGTGCACGCAAAAGGTCAGCGACGGTATCGGCGCGGACGGTTCAGGGGTGCTGATGCACGGGCCTACCTTCATGGCCAATCCCCTGGCCTGCGCGGTAGCCTCGGCGAGTATCGACCTGTTGCGGTCTTCCGACTGGCAGACACGGCTTGCCGCAATCGAGACACAGCTGAAGGCCGAGTTAGCGCCTTGTCAAACGTCGCCTATGGTGGATGACGTCCGCGTGCTGGGCGCCGTGGGTGTGGTGGAACTGGCCGAACCGGCCGATGTTGCGGTCATGCAAAAGGTCTTCGTGGATCGCGGCGTTTGGATTCGTCCCTTCGGTAAACTGGTCTACATCATGCCGCCCTACATCATCGAACCGGATCAACTGAGTCAATTGACGGCCGCCATACGGGCTGTGGTCAACGCCTGAACGGTTATTGCTGATTTAAGCACCGCGTCCAGCGCTCTTGTGGATCGGCCACCGTTTTCCAATCGGGCGTGGAGGACCCACTCCCTGAAAAAGCCGCGCTCAAGTCGTGTCCATAACTCTGCAAGGCATCGATCAGCCGAATCATACGGGAGTAACAAGCCAGGAACCGATCAGCGGTTTCTTCCTGGTTCGGTTCCATATTGCCCTCTTTCTTGCGTCGCATCATCAGAGCCTTCATGCGTTCGGCATCTCCGCGGACGACCGGCAAATCTTCTGTCAATTTCCGCAGTTTACCGGCCGCGTTTTCATCGGGACTCCCTTTGGCCTCGAATCGATCCGCCAATTGCTTCAGGGTCACAATATGCCGGCCCAAGCGCGTACGGGTTTCTTCGGGATCCAAGGTTTGCTTTTTCGGCTCATTGCGGTCCAAACGCAATCGCTTGTTGGGTTTCAAGGTAATGCGCTGCAAACGGGGGTCGGTTTCGGTGACGAAGTGGTTCAGATAGTCCTGGCCTAAAAGACCCACGATGCCTTGGGAGTTGATTATGCCGATATTCTTGGAGACCACTTCGAGGTTGCGAACCACGGCGCCCTTCAGGGAGACTTCGTCAAGGATCATGACCGGGGAGGTTTGTACGCGGTTGCCCACGCCGACCAGATTCATGCTTCGACCCGTCGGTTCGGCCCGGACCCGAGACAACACGGCGGGCGACACCACGGTGACCTCGGCGCCCGTATCCAAAATGAAGTAGAAGGGACCTTGACCGTTGATGGAGGCATTCACGACGATACTGTTGCCGTCCTTGCGGTATTGGATGGTGACCGGTTTGCCGGGAACCGTTTTGCGCGCGCTGCCGGCAAAGGTATCATCGGTCAACACAATGGGCTTGCGCTTGGGCGGCCCCGCGCGATCGACCGTCGGCCGCGATTTCTTTTTCGCGGGCTTCGCCTTGGGCTTCGGCTTTACCGTTTCGCCCGCGGCAATGCGCTTTCGCTCAGCCTCAGTGCCCGTCCAATCGAACAGCGACTCGGGCAGGGACATCTTCTCGTCGCCGCGCCAGATAATCACGCGGTCGGCTTCTACTTTGTACTTGCTGCAACTGATCCTTTTCCCGTTGGTCAACACCAGGACGGTCTTGTCCTGAAGCAATAACAACAGAAGCATCACCAACATGGCCGCCTCCTTCTCCATCTCCCCACATCATGGTTTCCCGAGGGCCGTCTGTCCAGTTTTTTCTTGATCGGAAATGCTAGAATGTGACCGCGGGGGCAGCGAATGCAGCGGGAAATCACCGGATTTCACCAGGATGAGGAAGACCACTGGGTGGCCGACCTCAGTTGCGGACACACGCAGCACGTGCGTCATGACCCGCCCTGGCAGAATCGTCCCTGGGTGACCACCCGGCAGGGACGAAGCACCTACCTGGGCAGGTTGCTGCCGTGCAAGAAATGTCAGACCGGTGAAGCGTAAAGCCATGGCGAACCACTTCGACCCCAAACGCCTGCGTCTCACGGCGATCACCAATCGGCATCTGTGCGCGGATCTGCTGCAAACAACGGCGGCGTTGATCGAAGGAGGCGTCACCGCAATCATGCTACGCGAGAAGGATCTCTCCCCAAGAGATTTATTGAGCCTGGCGCTTCCCTTGCGCGAACTGTGCCGAACCAGGGGCGCCCTATTCCTGGTCAACGGCTCGGTAGAAGTTGCGATTGCGGCGGACGCGGACGGCGTCCACCTGGGCGGCGAGGCCCTGCCGTTGAAGGAAGCCCGCAAGGTCGGCGGCCCGAACCTGATCTACGGCGTATCCATCCACCAACGCTCGGAATTGAAGCCGGCCGTCGAGGACGGGGCCGATTACGCCTGCATTTCGCCGATCTACCCGCCGAACTCGAAAAAGAGTGCCGCGCCGCCGCTGGGCCTTGAACAATTGGCGGAAATAACGGCCGAAAGCCCCATCCCCCTGCTTGCTCTGGGCGGCATCACGCCCGATCGCGCCGAGGCATGCCTCGAAGCGGGCGCGGCCGGCATCGCCGCCGTCGGCGCACTATACGGCGCTTCGGACCCAAAAGCGGCCGCCTCATCTTTCAAAGCACGCATGCCATAGACCCGGCGCTATTTCTTACGAGCCATAGTCTCCAATATGCGCCGCATTTCCTGCTCGGGGACCGGTTCCGAAAAGTAGAAGCCCTGCATTTGCTCACAACGCAGGCCCTTGAGGATGCTTACCTGATCGCGGTTCTCAACGCCCTCCGCAATGACGTTCAAACCCAGGTAATGGCCCAAACCCACAATCGATGCGGCGATGTTGCGGTCCTTGGTGCTGCGCGCGATGTCGGTGATAAAGGAGCGGTCGATCTTCAGGGTGTTCAGCGGGAAGTGCTTCAGGTTACTGAGCGAGCTGTAACCGGTGCCGAAATCATCCAGCGACAGGTGAATCCCCAATTCGCGGATGCGCTCCATCAACATGGCAATACGATTGGTTTGATCCATCAGGGCGCTTTCGGTGATCTCCAGTTCAAGGCGATCCGCCGGGAAACCGGTTTCATCCAGGATATGGGTGATGCGATCCACCAAATTGTCCTGGCGGAACTGGTAGGGGCTCATGTTGACGGCAATGCGACCGAAGGGCAGGTTGTCCCGCATCCACGCTCTCGCGGTCAGGCAGGCCCGGCGTAGAACGATTTCGGAGATTTCCAGGATGAGCCCGGTCTCCTCGGCCAGGGGGATGAAGGCATCCGGGCCGACCAATCCCTCCCGGTCCGAGGGCTGCCAACGAACCAGGGCTTCCAAGCCGGTAAAGGCGCCGCTGCGAATATCGACCTTGGGCTGGTAATACACCAGGAACTCGTCGAGCTCCAGCGCCTTGCGCAGCCGTGTTTCCATCTCCAGGCGTTCCATGGCCTGACGGTTCAGTTCCTCCGAGAAAAAGCGGTAGGTGTTGCGGCCCTTGCTTTTGGCCAGGAACATGGCGGCATCGGCATTGCGCAGCAAATCCTTCGGGGTTTTGCCGTGATTGGGGAAAAGAGCGATACCGATGGAAGGCGTGATCACGATCTCATGGCCTTCCAGCCGGCACGGCTGCTTCAATTCGTCCATCAATTCGCCCGCCACCGCGCCGGCATGTTTCCTGGTGCCCACATTTTCCAACAGCACGCCGAATTCGTCGCCGCCCAATCGAGCCACCATGTGCTCCAGGGGGATGCTCCGGCGCAGGCGATGCCCGAAGGCAACCAACAGCCGGTCCCCGAAATGGTGGCCCAACGAGTCGTTGATGGTTTTGAAATGGTCCAGGTCAATGAGCAGCAAAGCGTGATTGCCCCTGCTGAAACCTCGTAGGGCGTGGTGCAGACGCTCCTTGAACAGCTTGCGATTGGCCAGGCCGGTCAGTACGTCGTAATTGGTGAGCTTTTGCAGCTGTTCCTTCTGCTGCTTGAATTGGGTGACATCTTCATAGGTCCCCAAAACGCCCATGACCTCGCCGCTCTCATCGATCAGTGGAATCTTGTTGGTTTTTACCTCGGCCTCGGTGCCGTCGGCTTGCCGTTGGGTTTCCTGGATATGCTTTTGGGCCTTGCCGGAGGTCATCACCTCGCGATCGCAAATGCGGTACCACTCGGATTCCTCCCGCTTCCAGGGCAGGTCGAAGTCGGTCAGGCCGATCAATTCCTCGGGGTTTTGGAAACCGGCGTCGCGGGCGAAGCGTTTGTTGCAACCCTGGTATACCGAATCAAGGTCCTTCCAGAAGATGGCCTGGGGAATATTGTCCATCACCAGTTGCAACATTCTTCGCGACCCGCGCAGGGTAGCGGTGCGTTCCTTGACCTCGTTCTCCAGGTTTTCCAACAGTTGCTTGTAGCCGGTGATCTCCACCACAGCGCCGGTTATCTCGTCGCCGGCCGCATCCAACTCCGAGGAGAAATTGACCCAGATCAAAGTATGGTCCAACCGCTGGACTTCCAACTCACGGCCCATGATCCGGCCCTCGTTGCGCAGGTCTTCCATGATGTCGCGGCGTTCCTCGGGGCGCACGTAGTGTCTCCGGGCGACGCATTCCGAGATGCATTGTTCCCGTGAGGAATAGCCTAAGAGCCGGGCGAAATAATCGTTGCAGTCGTTTATCCGGCCGGTGGACACACACGACTTGAACAGGCCCACATATACATTCATGAATAAATCACGGTAGCGATCGCCTTGATCTACGGGCATGGATACAGACATCGAATCCGTTGCCTGAGCGCGGCTTTCACCGGCCCCCTCGGTCGAGTGTTCCATGGGAACAAGCCCCTATCGTCTGATATTTTGTGTGACGCGATGAAGGAAATGGCTGCTCATACGCGATATTGAAGGGAGTAGGTAGGGTGAGCGATACTCGCGCATGAGTTATCACTTCATTTTACACCATTTCGAACCGGAGAAGAGTAGGTTTTGAGTAAGATCCAAGAATAGGGAAATTCTTATCCCGCATCAGTAAAGACGAGGTGAAATCTTGCGTACCAGGGTTTCTTTAGGCATCAGCCCGATAAATTTATCCACCAGCTTCCCATTGTCATAGAGGAAGAGAGCGGGAATGCTTTGCACCTGAAGCCGCGATGCGGTCATGGGATTGGCCTCGATATCCAGCTTGCAAACGGACAAACGGCCTTTGAATTCGGCCGCCATGGCGTCCAGGGTCGGCGCCAGAACGCGGCAGGGTTGACACCAGTCCGCCCAGCAATCCAAGAGTACCGGAATCGGGGCGCCCAGCACCTGGCTTTCAAAGCCGGGATCGTCGATGATGCGGACCTTACCGGTGAGTAGGGGCGCGGGGTCCAGGTCCGTTCGGCATTTTCCGCAACGCGCGCGGCGTACGTCGACGGGCACACGGTTTTTGGCGCTGCATTGCCGACAGCGCATGATGATTTTGTCTGTCACGTGAACCTCTTAGGGAATCAGGTTGCGCAGGGAATACACCGTAATACGCGATCGCTCGGCAAGCAACGCCTCGGGCAATTGGGCGATGGCCTTGGTTGCCTGACGATAGGTGTCGTAATCACCCCAGCAGGCCCAATAGCAATCGCGGCCATTATAGCGCTTCGGCAGCAGATACAACAGGTTCGATCCCCCGGCGTCCCGAATCGTGTTGCGCACGCTTTGTTCCTCGCAAATCAGGAACAGGGCAAGCGTGTACCGGTTCCTTTGACCTTGTTTTTCCCTTGCCCACACTTGCGCCGCACCGACGTAATCACCCGCGGTCAATAGGGCCGACGCGTTGCCGCCGGCCACGGGCTGCCGAGGTTCGGCAGCCGGCCTGTCGGACGTATTTGTCGAAGGCGCGGGTCTGGTTTCGGAAGGCGGTGTCACCGTTCGTTCCGGCGCACGCGACACATCCGAAAGATTCGCGCCCCCTGCCGGTGTCTTGGGCACCTTGGCCTTGGCGTAGGAAAGGTTCTCACCGGACGGCCTGCCGGTATTGGGATCCCAGCCCTCCGCAATGGGGCTGAAGAATTCTTTATCAGGATCGGGTTGCCGGGCCAGGGTCCTGGTTGCGGGTTGCGGGGTGGTTTTGGCGGCGATAGTTTCCGTTGGTTGCGAAGATTCGGCCGATTCAACCGGGTCCGAGGTCGGCTCGGGCTCCGCGGCGCCGGCGTCCTTCGGCGGATCGGTTTGAGCCGTGGTGGTTGCCTCCGCGGGCGGGTCTTCGGCGGGTTCTTCGGCCGGTTGCTGCTCCTGGTCCGCTTCCATAGCCGCCAGTTCTGACTCTACGTCGGGCGGGGGTTCAAACCCACCGGGCAGGTATTTGGCGATGAAACTCATGTCCGGCCTGTTGATGAACAGGTACCCGGCGAAGATGAAGAACAGGACCGTGGTCAAAACCAACAGGCGTTTGCGCCGTTCCTCATGGCTGAGCGGTTGTTTGGGCTCCTTCTCGGCGCCTAACTCGTCATCTTCGTCCTCGGGATCGGGCATGATGACGCCTTGCAGCTTGTCCTCGGGCTCGTCTTCGGGCTCTTCCATCTTGCTGAGTTCTTGCTCGAAGATTTGCGAGGACATAACGCCCAGATCGTCCAAACCCGCCTCGGTTTCTTCCTCGAACTCTTCTTCAGGTTCCTCCGCGAAGGGAGCGATGCCGTCGCCGGTATCCTCGAAAACCGATGCGGTATCGGGCTCCTCATCCTCTTCCGGTTCCTCCTCGTCCAGAAAGCCGGGCGCCGCATCGGCCAGGGCGTCTTTGGAGATTTCCATGGTGACATCCATGGAACCGGGATTGGGATCATCGACGATGCTTTTGGGCAGTTGGACCGTCTCCTCCATGGAAACCTCGCCCATCTGCGCCAGTTCGTCCGATTCGGCCATGGCCTCGCTTAACTCATTGATCACATCATCGGCGTCCGGTTCGGGAATCGGCTCGTCGTCTTCCTCCGCTTCCGCTTGTTCTTCCTCGGACCCGGTGAGGTCGGGCAGGGGATCCTCTTCCGGTGCGTCCTCGGGTTCCTTGAATTCCACGTAACCCAGCAGTTGCAAGGCGTAGAGGAACTTCAGCAGCAGGAAATCGTCGACATCTACCTCGAAGGCCATGTGGTTGAAGTCGGTTTCCCCGTCGATCAGGTTGAAGATCTCGGGCGCAAAGTCGCCGATCTCGATTTGGGAGAAATTGGGTTCGGCCTTTTCCTTTCGGTGCGCCACGAAGTTCAGATCGGCGCCGAACTGATTGGAAAGCCAGGCCTTGTCGGCGAAGTCCAAAATGGTCCGAAAGAAGGCGTCGGGGTACTTGGGCGGCAGGCTGACCACACCGCCCGGCAGTTCCTCTTCCTCGAAGGCAAAGGTGCCGCGCTCGCTGTGCATGACGTTGCTGAAGACCTGGTAGACCTGTTCCTTGCCGCCCTGAGCCAACTCCTGCTGAGTGATCAGGCCCATCTCGATCAGGTTGCGGCCGATGGAAACCTCTTCGTTGAAGTTGTCCTTCACGCCGTCATACTGGTCCTGGGTAAACTTGCCCTGGCCGATGAGAATCTGGGTCAGCTTCTCATTGGGGTCGTCGGTTGCGGCAAAAACCACCATGCCGTCTTTGATATAGAGCGTCTTGGTGTAACCGTCTACTTCGGCGGTCAGAGTACCGGTTTGTTTCCCTTCCCAAAGTGTGACCAACTCTCGATGCAGTTGATAATCTTGAAACGGTTCCGTCATAAAACCCCCGACCTGCCGCCGGTTTTACTTATCTTACTACGACTTTATCGACAAGCGGCATAATTCACTTAACTTACGGCAATCGAATCTTACCGGGAGGGTATGAACTCGATCCTTGGCAGAGGCGCGAACCATGATAAGATCTATAACAGACACCATAATTTCGATTCATCGATTCATGGGAGGAGATGATGTCCGACAAACGAGAACAGTGGGGTAGTTCCTTTGGATTTATTCTGGCCGCGGCGGGTTCTGCCGTGGGTTTAGGGAACTTGTGGCGTTTCCCCTACGTTGCATGGGAGAACAACGGCGGCGCCTGGGTACTGCTTTACCTGATCTGTATTGCCGCGGTGGGCCTGCCGGTCATGATGTGCGAAATCCTCATCGGCCGCACCGCTCAGAAAAGTACGGTGCCCGCCTTCGAAAAACTTGGGGGACCCTTATGGGGCGCGTTGGGTTGGTTGGGCGTTTCCTGCGGCGGCTTCATCCTGGCTTTTTACGCCGTCATCGCGGGTTGGTCCATTTCCTCGTTCGTCAATTGTATCGGTTGGAGTATCAACGGCTACCAGGACCAGGACTTCGCCGCCTTCACGGCCAACGGTCCGCTGCAGTTGGGCCTGTCCTTCCTCTTTTCGCTGATTACCGCCGTCATTGTTTATCGCGGCGTCTCGGGCGGCATTGAAAAAGCTACCCGTATCCTGATGCCGGTGTTGATCTTCATCCTGTTGCTACTGGTCGTGAACTCTTTCACCCTGGACGGCTTCGGCGAGGCGATCGCCTACCTGTTCGCCCCGCGCTTCAGCGGACTGAGCAAAATGGGCGTGCTGGAAGCACTGGGCCAGGCCTTCTTCACCCTTTCACTGGGCATGGGCGCCATGATTACCTACGGCTCCTATATGAGCCGCAAGGAATCCATCGGTAGGGCGGCCTTGTCCATTACGGCCCTGGATACCCTGATCGCCCTGATTGCGACCATCATCATGTTTACCATTCTGTTCACTTTCCCCCAGATCCAGGGACAGATCAGTGCCGATTCCGGCAACATGCTGTTCGTGGTGATTCCCAAGATGTTCTACACACAAATGCCGCTGGGGTCCATCCTGGCTCCTATCTTCTTCGTTCTGGTGGGTTTTGCCGCGCTGTCGTCTACCATCTCCATGCTGGAAGTGGTTACGGCGCTGCTGATCGATAAAATCGGCATTCCCCGTCACAAGGCCACTTTCGGCGCCGCCGTCGGCATTTATGCGGTCACCGTTCTGACCGCGCTGTCCCTGGGCGCGGTGCCCGCCCTTACCAATCTTCAGTTTGCCGGTAAAAACGGCCTCCTGGCCATTCTGGGCCACGTCACCTCCAACTGGGTGCTGCCGGTAGGCGGCTTCCTGATCTCGGTGTTCGTGGGTTGGGTCCTGGACCAGAAGCTGGTTTCGACCGAACTGGGCATGGATGAGCGGCCGGGTCTGTTCAAACTCTTCCAAATCGCGACCCGCATCGTAGCGCCCGCGATCATTCTGTACGTGGCCTACAGCCTGAACTTCGGCTGAACTCATAAGTCAGACCCGGCTGCCGTTCGAAAGGCTGTCAGGTTTCGAGTTCTTCTTGCGCTTATCAATTGAATAAACCGGCCCGAGCGGCCATAATGTAGGGCTCGGGCTTCGGCCCGTCGGACCTTTCATTCTTTTGAAAAATGCAGGAGCCATCCATGTCAAAAACCGTTAAAGTTGCCGTGACCGGCGCTGCCGGCCAAATCGGCTACAGCCTTCTGTTTCGCATTGCCTCGGGTCAGTTGTTCGGGCCCGACACCAAAGTGGTCCTCAGCCTGCTGGAAATCCCCCCTGCCATGAAAGCCCTCGAGGGCGTCGCCATGGAATTGGACGACTGCGCGTTCGAGACGCTGGCCGGAATCGAAATGAATTCGGACGCGGCCGCCGGTTTCGACGGCGTAAACTGGGTCATCTTCGTCGGCGCCAGACCCCGCGGGCCGGGCATGGAACGCAACGACCTGATCTCCTCAAACGGGCCTATCTTCACGGGCCAGGGCAAGGCACTGGAAAACGCGGCCGATGACATGCGCGCCGTGGTTGTGGGCAATCCCTGCAATACCAACTGCCTGATTGCCGCAAGCAACGCACCCGGCATTCCCATGGAGCGTTTCTCGGCCATGACTATGCTGGACCAGAACCGCGCCCGCACCCAACTGGCCACAAAAGCCGGCGTCCCCGTGGAAGCGGTGAAGAACATGACCATCTGGGGCAACCATTCGTCGACCCAATACCCCGACTTCTACAACGCCACCATCAACGGCAAACCCGTACCCGAGGTCATCACCGATCACGCGTGGTTGAATGACGCCTTCATTCCCACCGTACAAAAACGCGGTGCGGCCATCATCGCGGCTCGCGGCGCCTCTTCCGCCGCTTCCGCTGCCAACGCCGCCATCGACCACATCAAACACTTCATCACGCCTACCGAAGCGGGCAACTGGTTCTCAGCGGCCATACTGTCCGACGGTTCCTACGGCGTTGACAAGGGCATCTACTTCAGCTACCCGCTGGTCAGCAAGGGCGACGGCAACTACGAAATCGTCCAGGGGCTGGAGCACAACGACTTCGCCGCGGAAAAACTGAAAGCGACCAACGACGAACTGTTGGCAGAGCGCGACGTGGTCAAAGACCTGCTTTCCTAACCTGTTTCCCAAACCATGGGAGCCGGGCGACGGCTCCCGTGTTCCGGGAGTTTCCGTGAAGATTATCGATATTTCCCCGGTCATCTCGCCGCGATCCGCTGTCTTCCCCGGCGATCAGCCCTTCCGGCGCGAAGTCGCCCTGGATTTCAAGCAGGGCCACAACCTGGTCTTGTCATCGATGACCACTACGGTCCACGTGGGCGCTCACGCCGATGCGCCCTCCCACTATCACCCGGAGGGCCGCGATATCGCCTCCCGCGATCTGTCGCGCTACCTGGGACCCTGCCAGGTCATCCGGCCCAAAAACCTGGCCCCCGATGCCCGCATCTACCCGCACCATATCGAGGAAATACCTGTCGAAACCCCGCGCATCCTGTTCGCCACCGACTCCTTCCCCGACCCGGACCGCTGGCAGGACGAGTTCAACTCGCTGTCCCCGGATTTGGTCGACTACCTGGCCGATGCCGGCGTGGTCCTGGTTGGCATCGACACGCCGTCGGTAGATCCCTCCGACAGCAAACCCCTGGAATCGCACCGCCGAATCTATGACCGCGACCTGGCCGTATTGGAAGGCATCGTCCTGACGGACGTACCGGAGGGCATCTACTTCCTGAGCGCCCTACCCCTGCGCATCGAAGAAGCCGACGCCTCCCCGGTCCGCGCTGTCTTGATCCCTACGACCGATCTTGCCGTCAAGAGCTGAGAAACCGAAGCCGGATAAGGCCACTTCACGGGAGATCACGGGGGTTGGTGACTTGGCGTGAGCATCTCGTCGGTGCATCTCTTCGGGGCATCCTCCGGTTGGGTAGTTTGGCCGGCAATTGACGCGTCAGGTTCGGGAGGCGGCAACCCCGGCTCTGTCTCCGCTTTGTTTGTTTCGTCATCCGGTTCGGGCGGGGTCTCCATCGGTAGAGGGTCATCGTCTATCCTTGCGGAGGGCGTATCCCATTCCGGTTTTATTTCACTACGGCTCGGCGGCGGGTCTTGACTTGAGTTTTGTTCCAGGTCACCGCTGAAGACGAAGCCATAGCGGCGCATGACTTCTCGCCGACGGGACGGACTGAGGCTCCGCAAAGCGAAGCGCAGGTAGGCGTAGACATCTCCTCTCAGTTCGTCCACCCGATCTCGTGCGGCCTTCAGGTCGGTCAGGGCGGCCTGATGAACCAGGTTGGCGCGATCCACTCCCTGACAGGAGGCTTCCGCATCGGCCAGGGCTGTTTCAATGACGGCAATCTTGGGTAGATCCATGGCCGGATAACCCCTGGCCACGGCCACCGCTTCCGCTTTGATCATGGTCCCTGCGTATTTCAGCCAATCCCGCTTGTAGCGGGCGGTCAGGAACTTACCCGATGTATCCAAACCGTAGATTTTGAAGATCTCGGAGGAATGATCCAGCACCAGGGCCCGCGCCTTCAACATCCGCCAGAACGACCGACACCATTTGGCGAGTTCGGCCAGGTTTGCATCGCACGCGAGGACCTGCTGATGACGTGTGCTCAACGCCTGGATCTTAGCTGCAAGCGCCGCCGGAAAAGCGCTTCCCAAGGCGAGGCCTCGGTTGACCAGGCTTTCGGGCAACAAACCCGCACCGAAATCCCCGCTCAGTCGAGCGGTCTTCAGCATGCGGTCCAACCACGCCTCGCGGAGGGTATCGCTTCTCATGTCCAACAAGCGCATGATTCACTCCTTTTTATTCCTTGCGCGACGGCCTTTCCTCCGCGCCTTGAATGGATCTTAATGCTCTCATAGGATCATTTCCATATAGGATATATTCTTTTCGATTGAACATATATTTGAATAGGTAGGATGTAAATGTGGGACGAGGAAAACCGCCGGCATTGCTCGCCCTCGCTTGTCCGGGCGCGCAGAGTTGGGACTGATTCCTCGATTCTGCAAAACCGGGCGCGAGGAATTGCGAGTGATTTTTTGCTTCTGAAAGTCGGGACGTTAAAAATCAATCGTGATTCTTTACGTCCCGACTTTCAGGAACGAGGAATCAGTGGTGATTCTTTGCTTCCGGTGATACGGAATGGGAAATAGTAGCTTAGCTGAAGAGCTTGTTGCCGTCGCTGTACATGATGCCCGCGGCTTCCAACCGGGCGGCCTGTACGTCCGTGAAACCGGTTTCACTATAGAAGGCAAAGGTCGTCGGGCGCGGCAGCCTTTCGCGCAGTTGTTCACATTTGGCGATGAATGCCTCGATCATGGCCAACCCCGACAGGTTTTCCACATGTTTGATCTCCATGATCAGATCGCTGCCGTTTGTATCTTCCGCTTCAGCATAAAGGTCTGCTTCCAGACTGTGCTCCTGGTCCACATGCCATTTACGCTTGCCGATCCCGGCGAACGGGCCGAGCTCAAAACCCTCCGGCACGCCGTGGAAGGCATTTGCCGCCGGCGTTCGCTTTTGGCCCAGGAACAAGACGCGGTTGAGGATGCGGTACTCGGCGTTGACCCCTTTGTAATAGGCAACCGCACCTTTGACTTGCTTGAGTTGCCGGTAGAGATCGCCCTCGATGTTCTGAATGGGGACCTGATCGATTTCCTGCTGATATTTCTTGCGGATCACCATGGCGAAGATCGGATCGCCCAGTCCTTGATAAACATAATTAGAGCGACCTCCCGCGATGATATCGGCCTTGACCAGTTTGTGTAGCTTTTTCTCCAGATCATAGTCGTCCATATCCAGATTCAAATCATCGAGGATCTCTTTGCGGGTGCGTTCGTTCTCGCCGTGGTGGGCCAGATAGAGCACGATTTTTTTAGCATTCTTGTCGTTGATGCGTGTAAAAGCGTGCTCCAGATATTCCATCCACATCGCGTAGATGTTGCCCTTTTCACCGGTTTCAAATTGAAGAATCTCGCGAATGTCGTCCTTGGACGTGAGGTCCTTGCGTGGGCATTGGCTTCTGAAGGTCCGGGCGATATAGTAGGGGTCCCGGTGACAGGCTTCGACCATATAAGCGGCCGTTTCGTCGCTGACCTCTCGCCGCAGGACCGTGGAATAATTGTAAACGGCGGCAAAGGCTTCATCGGTGGTCAACGGCTCCAGGTAATAGTGGTCGTAGCGGCCCACCATGCGGTTGACAATCTTGGAGAGCCAACCGATATAACTGCCGGTAATGATTTGGGGGGAAACCTTGCTGGAGCCGGTGCGCTGGTAGAAGGAGCCCAATTTGGCCAGGACCTTTTGGTCGTCATTGACATAGGCGCGATCTTCGAGATATTGGAACTCGTCGATGATTTGGATGATGCGCTCATCCTTGAGGGATGAAATGGTATGGCCCGATTCGCGGGCCAACTCCCAGGCAAGCTCCGAATTTTGTTTGGCAACATACGCCTGCATATCTTCAACTTTTCGCAACAAGATAGGATCGTCCACTGTTTCTTTTTCCAGCCGGTCTAGAGAGAGCACTTCTCGAATCAGTGCGGGATCGCGTCTTTTAAAACCCAGGTACTGGCTGATCAGGGCGGTAAATAGACGAACGGAAAATTGGAGTCGCGTGGTGGGTCCCTCGTCGATGCGAATATAGAAGGGGATGATTTTGGGATCGTTTTGGGTGTAGAGGATATTGAAGAGGCGTTGCACCAGCGCGGTTTTACCCCGCCGCTTGCGGGCGAGAATGACGTGGGACTGGCTCAGCTTCCGCTTGGCTTCCACGGCCCAGTTCAGAAAATAGGCAAGATCTTCATGGCGGCCGGTGAACAGTTCCGGTATGCCGATTTCTTCTTCAAGTGCCTCTTCGGGAATATCCCAGGTCGTCATGGCGCCACCTCATCCGAATTCTACAACGTACCGGCCCGTTCACCAAGTCCCCACTTGTGAATTCCACCTGTCGCGCATAGGTAGCACCATCGTGAGATGAACCTGGCAAGGCACATAATTTCAGTGGCTTGAAATTCAACAACGAACCACTCTCAATCTACATAAAACTCGTGATAGGCCTCTTCTATTCGGTCGATGATCGGTTGTTTGTTTCGGTATAGGGGATGATCCCGATCCGCTTCTTCCTCCAGGAATTTGGGGATGGCTGTCATCAGCGGGCCGTATTTAGCTTGCAGGTTCTTTCTTCGAGCGCCCTTCACTTTGTCCAATCGGCACGCGTTGTCCATGAAATCGGCGCATTTGATCATGGCGGCGTCCGGGTTGGCTCTGAAAAGGTCCATTACGTGTTCTTGATACCACTTGTTTTTCAGTGCCTTATCGTTATTTAGTCGCTCTTTCTCCGCGTTGTTCAACTCGGGATTGGTAACGCCCTGCACCAGGTCGCGAATTCGCTTCCCGAAACGTCTTTCAAGAGCCGCGAAGACGGTTTCACGATCGCTTTTTCGATCCTCGGGTCCCTCGGGTTCGAGAATGTCCAGGAGCTCACCCGCCCGGTCCTCGACGCTGTCATGTAACAGGGCGGCGATAATCAGATCGACATCTTCAGTGCCATAGACCTCGATAACATTGCCGGCGACCCGCATGACATGATCGATATAGGGACCTCCGGGCCGATCCTTCTGGCCGAGGTGTATCTGGAACATCAGTTCTAACGTTTCGGAGACTTGATCGCCTCTGGCTCCGAAATCCGGTAGACGGGATAACAGTTTCGCTTCAAGCTCTTTGGAGCGTGCATAGCGCTGTCGCAGCAGATCTTCGAGCATGATGACCTTCCTGGTTGGAATGAGCTTTCAAGATCATTTTAGCCTAAAATTGCCCGAAGGTCGGAGGTTGTTATTGAGCCGGGAAATCTTTCTCATCCCAAGGAAGTGCACGCAGGATGCGTGCGCGTCCAGGGTTTTCGCCTCGCCTCGCCCGGAGGGCGATTCTCGGCTTGCCTGTACTCAGGGTGTTTGCGCGCTAGGTGCCCCCGGGTTGGCCCGGGGGCTTTTTCTTTGGTTAATCCAGCGGGATTGGGCAGGGTAGGACCTTCCAGATGTCCCTGGCGTATTCCAGGATGGTTCGGTCTGAGCTGAATTTGCCCGAGGCCGCTACGTTTAGGATGGCTCGGCGGGTCCATTCTTCCCGGTCCCGGTAGACGCGGTCGATTTCGTTGTGGGCTTCCGCGTAGGCCGGCAGGTCCGCCAGCAGCAGGTAGCGGTCGCCGCCTTCCAGCAGGTTGCGGCGGATGGGTTCGTAGATGCCCGGTTCGCGCGGGTTGAAGTAGTTGTCGAAGATCAGGTCCAGCGCTTCGCGCAGTTCGTCGTGCCCGCGGTAGCAGGCTACCGGGTTGTGCGCCAGTTCTGCCGCTTCTTCCGAGTTCAGGCCGAAGATGAACATGTTCTCCTTACCCACTTCTTCCGCCATCTCGATGTTGGCGCCGTCCATGGTGCCCACCGTCAGCGCACCGTTGAGCATGAACTTCATGTTGCCCGTACCCGAGGCTTCCGTTCCTGCCGTGGAGATCTGTTCCGAGACGTCCGTGGCCGGGATCATCTTTTCGGCCAGGGTGACCCGGTAATTGGGCAGGAAGTAGACGCGCAGTTTTTGGTTGACGGTTTCGTCGTGGTTGATGCGTTGGCTGATGTCGTTGATCAGTTTGATGATCAACTTGGCCATGTCGTAACCCGGCGCCGCCTTGGCCCCGAACAGGAAGACACGCGGCGGCACGTCCATATCCGGGTTATTGCGCAGGCGGCAGTAGCGCATGACGATGTGAATCGCGTTCATCAGCTGGCGTTTGTACTCGTGCAGGCGTTTGATGTGCACGTCGAAGACGGCGTGTGGATCGGCCTGGAAACCCCATTTCTTTTCCATGTAATCGGCCAGGTCGACTTTGGTCTGATGCTTGACCAGGCGGAACTTCTCGCGAAAGGCCGGATCGTCGGCATAGGGTTCCAATTTGCGCAGGTGGGTCAGCTCCGTGATCCAACTGTCGCCGATGGTTTCGGTGATCAGTTTGGACAAGCCGGGGTTGGCGTGCAGCAGCCAGCGCCGCTGCGTGATGCCGTTGGTCTTGGCGTTGAAGCGTTCCGGGTAAAGGTCGGCGAAGTCCGGCACCACGCGTTCCTTCAGCAGGTCGGTATGGATTCGGGCCACGCCGTTGGTTGAGTGCGATCCGATGATCGACAGGTGGCCCATGCGTATCTGCTTGGGGAAACCCTCCTCGATAATGCTCATGCGGGCCACCCGCGACATGTCCTCGGGGTATTTGGTCAGCACGGTGTCAATGAATTCCTGGTTGATGTCGAAGATGATCTGCAGGTGACGCGGCAGAACATGGGCCATCATGTCCATGGGCCACCTTTCCAGGGCTTCGGGCATGAGCGTGTGGTTGGTATAAGCCAGGGTCCTCGTGGTCAGGTCCCAAGCGGTCTTCCAGGGTATGCCCTCCTCGTCGATCAGCAGGCGCATCATTTCCGGCACCGCCAGGGACGGGTGGGTGTCGTTCAGCTGAATGGCCACGTAGTCGGGCAGTTCGCGCCATTCGAATCCGCTGTTCTTGAAGCGGCTGAAGATGTCCTGCAAGGAACAGGAGACGAAGAGGTACTGTTGGCGCAGGCGCAGTTCCTTACCCTGGTAGTGGTTGTCGTTGGGATAAAGCACCTTGGTCAGGTTCTCGGCGCGCACCTTGTGTTCCACGGCCTGGATGTAGTCGCCCTTATTGAAGTCTTCGAAGTCAAAGTCCTCGGCGGCGTGGGCGCTCCACAGGCGCAGGGTGTTGACGGTATTGCCGCCGTAGCCCACGATGGGGATATCGTAGGGTTGGCCCATGACGCGTTGCGCGTCGACCCAGTTGTGACGGGCGACCCCGTTGTCCATCCAGGATTCCAGACGTCCGCCCATGTGAACCGTGTAATAGCGGAAGGTTCGTTGGATCTCCCAGGGGTTGCCGAACCTCAACCAGTCATCGGGATGTTCGATCTGTCTGCCGTCCTGGAAGACCTGACGGAAGATGCCGTAGTTGTAGCGGATGCCGTAACCCATGGCCGGAATTTCCAGGGTGGCCATGGAGTCGATGAAACAAGCGGCCAGGCGGCCTAAACCACCGTTGCCCAGGCCCATGTCCATCTCTACTTCTTCCAGGTCGCCGTAGTCCAGGCCCAGTTCCTCGCAGGCCTTGCGCACCTCGTCGTCGATGCCCAGGTTCAGTACGTTGTTGCCCAATACGCGTCCCATGAGGAATTCAAGGGAAAGGTAGTAGACGCGCTTGGCTTTCTGCTCGTGGTGGGTCTGCTGGGTTTTGATCCAGCGGTCGATCAGGCGGTCACGGATGGTATAGGCGAGGGCAAAGTAATTGTGGTGTTGGCTGGTGCTGTACTGGTCACGACCCAGCGTGAAGTTCAAATGGTCCTCGAAATCCTTTTTAATGGATGCCACGTCCAAGCCGCGGCGCACCGTCAAGTGATGGTCCTGATGTCCAATCATGTTGCTTACCTCAAAAGTTATTCGGCGATCCGGGCCGAAAGGCAACCGGTGGAAACCGGGTTTGTGCAAGCCCGGAACCGGTCACGAAATGCTCCATGGGCGGAGACAAAAAGTGCCGCGAGCCCAAAGGCCCGCGGCGCTTGGAGATTGAATGGTCAATGGTTGCAGCCGATTACCCGGCCGTGAATTCGTCGGCCAGGTCCAGCAGGGTCTGTCCCTGCTCCTGACTGATAAATCCGGATTGGACGAAGCGGTTCACGTTGTAGCGGAAGTAGAACATGTAACCGCCGTCGCCGGTTGCCTGGAACAGGTCCAGCAGGCGTTTCAGATGAAAACCCATGGCAGGGGTCAGGTCACCGGCGGCCACGTACTCATCGATGGTGGAATTCAGCAATTCCAGCGGGGTGGGAGCCACGCTTTCGTTGAAGACCGCCACGGTTCGGGCCGGGATGGTGAAGACGCCGCTACGGTCGTAGCTCGCCGCGCGCACCACGTCGTCGGTGCCGTTGACCTGGATGGGATGCAGGTCGAACTTGCGTTTCTGCAGGGCTTCGCCGCTCAGGGTTTGGGCTTCGTCGTTAGCGTTGACGATGACCATGACGCCGATGTAGTTGGGATCGAGGTCGGCGCCCGCGGTGTCATCCACGTGCATGGCGATGAGACCGGGAATCTGGTCCGCGCCCGTGTTCATGAAGCTGACGCGTTCCTTGATGTCGTCACCGGTGCGCAGGCGGAACAGCGGACTGCTGTAGCGAATCTGCAGCAGTTCGCGGAAGAGCGCGTTGGTGCGGACGATGTGCTCGTTGCCGGGAACCAGGTCGGGGTTGGCCAGCAGCGGACCCATCAGGAACCAGTTGCTTTCGTTCTTCTCGGCAACGGGCAGGCCCACGCCGAAGTTATTGGTGTTGTAGGTCCAGTCCAGACGGTTGAACCAGTCGCCGGAGTTGAAGCTGTCGCGATCCAACGATTTGGAGCGCAGGATATCGCTGCCCGCGTGGAAGAAGGGAATGCCCTGACCAAGCATCACGGTGCCCAGGCCCACGATCTGCATGCGCACGCGGTCGTCCATGGTGGTGGCAAGCGGCGCGCCGTAGACGTTGATGTCGTAAAGGGTCTGGTTGTCGTGCTTGGAGATGTAGGTAATCACTTCCTGCGGATCTTGCGTGTAACCGGCGGGTTGACCGTTGTAGTCCACCTGGTTGCCGGTGACGGTAGCGCCCGTGCGGTCGGTGAACTCGAAATCGAACAGGTTGCCGGCCATACCCACGCGGATCTGGTCGGTTTGCAACAGCAGGCCGGCCATCTGGTCGCCCTGGCCCTCGTAGCTGTTGGGATCGTAGTAGAGACCATTGGCGAAGCCCTGGTTCTGCAAAGCCGCACCGTCGTCGAAGGGACCGCCGCCGCGAACCGCGTCGCGCAGGCGATCGGAGAAGGTGCCGATACCCAGGCCGCCCACATTCAACTGCGTGGCGTTGCGACCGCGCAAACCGTTTTCAACCTCGCCGAAGTTCCAACCCTCGCCGTAGATGTAGATCTTGGAACCGTCGACGCCGTCGTTCTCCACGGTCAGGCTGTTGAGCGCATTACGCACACCCTGCATGTTGGTGAACATGTGGTGACCCATCAGGTCGAAGCGGAAGGCGTCGACCTTGTAAGCCCTGGCCCACAGGATCAGGCTGTCGATCATCAGCTTTTCCATCATCAGGTGTTCGGTGGCGGTGTTGTCGCAGCAGGTGCTGCGCTCTACCGTACCCACGTCGTTCAGGCGGTGGTAGTAGCCGGGGACCACTTTATCCAGTACCGACTTGTCGTTCTGGCCGCTGGCGTTGGTGTGGTTGTAGACCACGTCCATGACCACGCGCATGCCGCGATTGTTGATCGACTGGACCATCTCGCGGAACTCCATGGTGCGGGTTGCGCCCTCGGGATTCGAGGAGTAGCTGCCCTCGGGCACGTTGTAGTGGAAGGGATCGTAACCCCAGTTAAAGCCGTCCGCGTCGCCGTTGGCGGCGATGGTTGCCTGTTGTTGGTCGCTGTCGGGCGCAAATCCCGCGAGCACGGTGGGATCGGGCTCGATGCGCTCGTCCTTGTTCTCGTTGATGGTGGCGATGTCGAAGACCGGCAACAGGTGCAGGTGCGTCAACCCCGCGTCGGCCAGGGCTTGAATGTGAGCGAGGCCGTTGCTGTTATCCAACGTGAAGGCCTTGTACAAGCCGCGGTAGTCGGCCGGAACCGATTCGTCGTAGATTGAGAAGTCGCGCACGTGCATCTCGTAGATGGAGATGTCCTCGGGCGCATCAAGGGCGGGCTTGGCCAGCGTATCCCAACCCTCGGGCTTGTGATCGTTCAGGTCCATGATCAGGCTGCGCTGACTGTTGGACGACAGGCCGATGGAGTAGGGATCGGTGACGATGTTGTTTTCCACATTACCGGTGGAAGGCACGTAGACTTCTACCTCGTACAGGTAGTACTTGCCTTTCCAATCGGCCTGGCCGCTGACCTTCCAGACGCCGTTTTCAGCGGTCATGGGAAAGGTTTCGCTGCCGCGCACGTTCGCGTCGTCGAAAACATGGAAGGTGACGTTTTTGGCCGTGGGCGCCCACAGCGCGAAGGAGGGCGCACCCTCGTTCCAGGTGATGCCCAGGTCGTTGCCGCCGTAGTAGTACATGGCGTCCAGCACACCGGGGATTTGGATGCTGGTGGCGTTGCGGCTGTTACCGTCGGCGTCGATCGCGCTGATCGCGATCTGGCCTTTGAGGATTTCGGGAACCATGGCCATGTCGGCTTCACTGATGGTGAGCGCGGGCGAACCCAACAGGTGCGGGAACTTGGCGATGGTGCGGATGTCCATTCCGGCCGGGTTCAGTTCCAGAGTGATGAACTGGCCGCCGGTGATGCCCGCATCGGTGGCTTCCAAGCCGCCCGTGGGGCTGTAGTAGAGGCGATACTCCAGGTCGGCGTTGTTGGCCGCCTTCCAGACCAGGGTATTCGTGTTGACCCAAAACGCGCGCCACTCGGCCAGGTTGCCTTTATCGACCCCGCCGACAGCGGGAACGGGCAGCATGAAGGGGGCTTCGATATCGGCGCCCTGAGGCTGCCAGACCTCGTAGCCGTCCGCGCTGAAGATCAACGCCTGGTCGGGACCCGGGTCCTTGTCGTCACCCTTGTGAATGATGAAGTTCAGCAGTTCCGCCTCGTCGGTGACCGGAATGTTGTAGTAGACGCCGAAGGTATCGGTGCCGGCAGCGCGTACAGGGGCGGGCCAGTCTGTGGGCGCGGCGGCGCCGGTCCAGGTGTGGACGCCCCAGAAGTTGGCGAAGTCGTCGCTTTCAAAGTCGCCGTAGTCGCCCTCGGGGCGGTGGTAGTGAAGCACCACGCGGCGTTCCGCACCGGCGCGGCTGGTGTAGACGCGTGCGTCCTGCTCGGCCAGCCAAATGGCGCCCGCTTCGCCCGCGATGAACTCGCGATCGCCGCCGGGCTCCCGGTTACCGCCGGGCGCCGTGTCATCGCCGCCCGGGGTGTGCAGGATGAACTTGACCGGCTTGGTGTAGACATCGGGGTCGTCGGTGTTCAGCGGGATGTTCCAGTAGGCGCCGAAATCATCCACGCCGTCGGCCGCGCGGGGAGCGAACCAGTCGGTTTCGGCGTCGGGGTGAATGGCGTTGTTACCGCCGTCGGACCACAGGTGCAGGCCCCAGTAGTTTTCCGTGCCCACGCCGTAGTTACCGTCGGGACGGTGGTAGCGAATGGTCACGTAACCGTTGACTTCCGCCTCGGAGCGGTAGAGGTTACCGTCGTCGCCCACCAGGAAGATCTCGGGTCCGCGCGCCAGTGAGAACCTGCGGTCGTCATCGGTGCCGTCCTTCACATCGCCCCGGTGGACGATGAAGTTGATGTCACCGGAACTGCCGGACAGTTCCACGAAGGCAAAGCGGCCGTAGCCGGTTTCACCGATGAAGGGCACGGGTGCGGTCCATTCGGTGGGATTGGCCACGGAGGAACCCCACAGGTGCAGGCCCCAGAAGTCGTTGTAGTCGCCGGTGGTATGATCGCCGTAATCACCGTCTGCCCTTTTGTAGTGAATGATGGCGTATTTGGCGGTCAGTTCCTGGCCGGGTTCCACACCGGTGATGCCGCTGTCGATGGTCAGCATCCTGGTTTCGGCGTTGTAGGTGAAATCTACCTTCTGACCGTTGGAGGGCACGTAGAAGGGAATGTTGGCGCCGCCGGGCTCGCCGTTCTCGCCGTAGTTTTCATTCCAGCTCTCGTTGATCGCCACCTTGGTTTCGTACAAGCCCTGGGGCAGCGCGGTGGTGGACATGGTGTAGATGCCGTCGCCGTCGATGTCTTGCAGCCAGGACCGCAAGCAACCCGGATCCCAGTCACCGTTGCAGCCCACGTACTTCTGGTAGCTGCCGGGCAGGGTGGCGATGGTCGAGGAAACATTGTCGGTCACCCATTTCGTGATGGGGTTGTAGTAGAACTTGACGGTGGTCTCCTCGGCCAGGCTGAAGGCGATGTTGGCGCCGCCGGGTTGACCGTTCTGACCGTAGTTCTCGTCGAAGCTGCCGTCGATAGCTACCTTGTATTCATAGTCGCCGGCGGGGATGGTCCACTGACCTTGCATGATGCCGTCTTCCTCGTCAAAGGTAAGCTGGGTGTTTTCACAGGCGGGGTCCCAATCGGAGCCGCAGCCCAGTTCATCCTGGAAGGAGCCGGCAATGGTAGCCGTGCTGTCTTCGTTGACCACGACGGCTTCAGTGGTAATGGTCAGGAGTTTGGTGTCGTAGCTGAAGGAGAAGGTCACCTGGTCGCCGTCGTTGACGGTGAAGGCGATGTTGTCGCCGTCGGCCTCGCCGCCGGCGCCGTAGTTCTCGTTCCAGGATTCGTCGATGGCGACCTTGCCTTCATAAGCGCCGGGCGGAAGGGCGGTGGTGACGAAGGTGTAGATGCCGTCGCCGTCCACGTCTTGCAGCCAGGAGCGCAGGCAACTGGGGTCCCAGTCGTCGCCGCAACCCAGTTCGGACTGGAAGTTACCGGGCGCGATGGCGATGACGGAGGTAACGTTGTCGGTGACCCAGTGGGTCTTGTGGTCGTAGTAGAACTTGACCAGTTGATCGTTGGGGTTGTCCAGGATGATGTTGTCGCCGCCGGGTTCGGCGCCGATGCCGTAGTTTTCGTCCCAGGACATATTGATGGCGGCCTTGTACTCGTATTGACCGGCCGGGATGGAAAAGGTGCCCTGCCAGACGTCGTCGAACGCGTCATAGGTCAATTGGGCAACTTCGCAATCGGGTTGCCAATCGTCGGGGCAACCGATTTCGCTGTTGAAGCTGCCGGGGACACTGACCGCGTCTTGAGCTGACGCGTAACCGGTCAAAAGTGCTAGCGCGAATAGGATCGGGACAAGCCGTTGACGGCTTGGATGATATGCAAACATGTGTGTTCCTCCATAAATAGCGTGGTCCTCATGTCCCTTGAATCATCCCGAAAGGCATGCGGCTGAAACCGCTGAAGACCACGAGTCCTCCAAATCATTCCTCTTTTAAGTGTTAAGTGCGCCCCGTTTTCCTCGCGACGGTTCCGGTGCGTCGCACGGCCCTTGACGGGACGGACATCCAGTGGTGCGGGAGCGGCTGCAGGCCGATGATGTGGGGCCGGGGCGCCGGAGAGCGAAGCCGCACCCCCGCCTGTAATCGGCGGCAGCATCAGTTGTTTTTCTATAAAACGACGAACCCGCATGGTCTGTAGATCCTTATGTGGCAATCAGTGACAGGCTTCACCGGTTTTCCGCAACGCGGAGAGACCGGCCACGGCGGGACCGTAGACCTCGTTCATCCAGCGGTTGGCGGCCAGGCCGCGAGGCCATTTGCGACCGGTGCTGAACTCCAGCCAGGAGTGGTAGCGAAACAGATCGCGCAGCAGCAGACGGCTGTTGTTGTCTCGGGTTTCCAGGCCGGTCAGCAGGTGCAACATCAGGCGGTTGTCGCTGTTGCAGTGGCTGACGCTACCCAGCAGCAACAAGCCGAAAGGATTGTCTTCCACGTCCTTCAGTTGTTGTTGATACGCCTCGGGCAGGCTGCCGAGCGTGGTGACACGAGTGCTCATCTGGATGGAGCCGGATTCCACGAACAGGCGGGTGCGGTGGATACGGTCCCAGATGCGGCGATAACCGCTGATGACCTCACTCGCGAAGAGTTCGGGGTTCAGCGGGTTGCGGCGACCGTGGTTGGCGGCGCGTACGATGCGAGCCAGGTTGACCCGAGCCGCGTGCAGATCCGCCTCGCGTTGTTCCTCGCTGATCTCGGCCGACAGTTCGCCGTGGCAGGGGTCGCCCAACATGGCGCTGTTGTTGTCCTTGCGGATCAGCGGGGCCGCCAGGGTACCGCATCCCCAATGGAAACCGGCCAGGTGCATATGGGCCAGCAACATGGAAAGGTCTTCCGCCAACGGTTGCGGATTGCCTTCACCGGTCAGCGCGTCTTCCAAGGGTACGGCGTCCTCCGGCCATTCGGTGACCAGTAGGGCCGTGTCGTCTTCCTGATCGACCACGCCCAGCGATGCAACTGACGGCAAACCGAATGTCCGCAGGGCGTTCAGCCGCTCCTCGGCACGGGTCGCATCGGCCGTGTTCAACCTTCTCAGGACGTAACGGTGGTTCTCATTGCGTACCAACCACGCGCCTTCGCCCAGATCGGCCACTAATCTATCCGGCCATTGCTCCGGTGATTGGTCCCAGGGTAGATCCAAGTCTCTTAAACGATCACAATGCATTATCGCTCTCCTCTTCAGTTGGAACCATGGATGGATCATGGAATGGAATCGGTTCCCCTTGCTTATTCATGGGTGGCCCGCCATGGCGGCCCGTCTCGACGGTCAGTTGCCTGAGGGCTTCCTTGGTCTTTATGCTGATTTGGTCCCGGCTGAAGCGCCAATGCCAGTTGCCCTTGGGGTTGCCGGGAAGGTTCATTCTTGCTTCCGAGCCCAGGCCCAGAAGATCTTGCAGGGGGGTTAGCGCGGTGTCGGATGTGCTGCGCCAGGCGGTTTGGATAAAATCCCAATGAATCTCGCTGCCGTCGGTGATGACGTGATCCAGTACATTCATCCGGGTATCCTCGTCCAACTTGGCAAACCAGCCGGCCGTGGTGTCGTTGTCGTGGGTTCCGGTGTAGCAAACGGTGTTGGCGGGGAATTTTTCGGGTAGATCCTTCTCCTCCAACTCCTCTCGGTAAATACACAGGATGAACTGCAAGACCTTCATGCCCGGCAGTTCGAATTGGTCGCGTAGGGCTTCCACGGGGGGAGTGATGACGCCCAAATCCTCCGCCACGATGGGCAGAGTCTCGAAGTCTTTCCTGAAAGCCTCGAACAGAGCCTCATTGGGGCCCGGCACCCATTTACCCTTGATGGCGGTTTCCTCGTGCGCGGGGATCTCCCAATAAGCTTCGAAGCCTCGGAAATGGTCGATGCGAACCAGGTCCACAAGTTCCACGGTCCGGCCCAGACGACGGCGCCACCAGGCGAAATCGTCCGCTGTCATCTTGTCCCAGCGATAGAGGGGGTTGCCCCAACGCTGGCCTGTCTCGCTGAAGTAGTCGGGCGGCACACCGGCGATGACGGTGCAGTGACCCTTCTCGTCCAGGTAGAAGAGATCGGGCCGCGCCCAGGTGTCGGCGGAGTCGTGGGCCACGAAGATGGGAATATCGCCCATCACCGTGACCTTGTTTTCTCCGCAATAGGCCATGAGTTCGCGCCACTGATGGTTGAAAAGGAACTGCAAAACGCGAACGGCGTCCATGCGGGCGGCGAATTGGTCGCGCGCCGCGGCCAGGGCCGTTTCCTCACGGTCGCGCAGTTCCGGCTTCCACTCGGTCCATGGGCGGCCCCGGTGGTGTTCTTTCAGTGCGACGAACAAGGCGTAATCGTCCAGCCAATCGGCGTTGGCTTTGCAGAATGAAGCATGGGCTTCTTGAAGGCCGGCCGAAGCGCGTTCGGCGAATGCATCGGCCACGCGGTTCAGCACGCGATTCCGCGCCTCGATGACGGGGCCGAAGGCCACGTGGTCGGCGGGGAATTGCGGGAAATCTTTCAAGTCGTCTTCCTCCAACAGGCCCGCATCCTTCAGGTCGTCGAAGGAGATCAGCAGGTGATTGCCCGCGAAGGTAGAGAGGGACTGATAGGGCGAGTCGCCGTAGGAGGTCGGTCCCAGCGGCAGCACCTGCCAGAGGTGCTGGCCCATCTCGGCCAGGTCGTCCACGAAATCGCGGGCCGCGGGGCCGATTTCACCGATGCCGTAAGGGCCGGGCAGGCTGGTGGGGTGCAGCACGATGCCGCTTGTTCTGCGTGTCATTCGACTTGCTCCTGTAGAGGCGCCAGGGTAAACACATAGATCGAACGCGGCTCCGCTTGGAACGGGCGACCCGCGATCTGGTTGAGGGTTCCCTTGGGACGCATGGGGTTGGTGGTATCCAAAATACACTGCCAGACGTAGGGGGATGCCCCCTCGGGCGTGCGGAACATCTGCTCGTGTTCGGCCGCGTTGAATACGATCAGCAGGGTATCCTCGTCCTCGGCCGGCAGCACGCCGGGCAGACCCGGGGGCGTATCGCCGGAGACCAGCATGCCCATGCAGCGATTGGCGGTGTTTTCCCAGTGGACGGCTTCCATGTCGGTACCGTCGGGCGAGACCCACTGTAGATCCTTGAAGCCGGTGGTCGGCGATGTCTCTCGCCCGTGGGGGTACCAGGGCCGACGCAGCACCGGGAAGCGTTTGCGTAAGCGGATCAGGCGTTTGACGAATTCTTTGAAGTCCCGATCCTCCGGCGGCAGGTTCTTCCACTGCAGCCAGCCGATATCATTATCCTGGCAGTATGCATTGTTGTTGCCCTGCTGGGTGCGGCCGATCTCGTCACCGGCTTGCAGCATGGGCGTACCCTGGGCCAGGAAGATGGTGGTGATCATGTTGCGGCGCTGTAGTTGGCGCAGTGCTTTGATGTCCTTATCGGCCGTGGGCCCTTCCTCGCCGTAATTGAAGGAGAAGGGCTCGCCGTGGCCGTCCTGGTTGTTTTCACCGTTGGCGTGGTTGTGGCGCTGGTTGTAGGAAACCAGGTCGCGCAGGGTGAAGCCGTCGTGGGAGGACACGTAGTTAATACCCGCCCAGGTGCGCCGTCCCTTGCCCTCGAACAGGTCGCTGGAGCCGTGCAGACGCTTGGCAAGTTCGGGCATCATGCCCATGTCGCCCCGCCAGAACCGGCGAACCGCGTCGCGGGTGCGGTCGTTCCACTCGGTCCAGCCTTGCGGGAAGTTACCCAGTTGATAACCGTTCTCGCCCACATCCCAGGGTTCCGCGATCAATTTCACCCGCGACAACACCGGGTCCTGGCGGATCGCATCGAAGAAGCCGGCGCGCGGATCGAAATGCCCGGGGTTGCGGCCCAGGGACGGGGCCAGGTCGAAGCGGAAACCGTCCACGTGCATTTTGGTGACCCAATAGCGCAGGCTGTCCATCACCATCTGCAGGACGCGGGGTTGATTGACGTCCAGGGAGTTGCCGCAGCCGCTGTCATTGAGGTAGTAGCGCTTGTTCTCCGGCAGCAGACGATAGTAGGACAGGTTGTCGATACCACGCCAGGAGAGCGTGGGTCCCATGTGGTCCCCCTCGGCAGTGTGATTGTAAACTACATCCAATATGACTTCGATTCCCGCGTCGTGCAAGCGCAGGACCATGGTTTTGAAATCGTAGATCCCGGCCGCGGTCATGTAGCGCTGCTGCGGCGCAAACAAGCTGACGGGTTGATATCCCCAGTAATTGCGCAGGCCCCGATCTTCCAGGAAGCGGTCGTCTGCAAAGGCAAACACCGGCATCAGCTCGACGGTGGTCACGCCCAGATTCTTCAGGTAATCGATCGTGCTGGGATGGGCCAGGCCGCCGAACGTGCCGCGCAAGGGCTTGGGCAACTGCTCGCGGTGTTTGGTAAAGCCGACCACGTGCAGTTCGTAGATGATTGTGTCGGACCAGGGCACCAGGTGCGGTTTTTCGACCCCCCAACTGAAGGCTTCGTCTACCACCACGCACTTGGGCATGGCGAAGGCATTGTCGCGACGGTCGAAGCTCAGGTCCGCCCGCGGGCTGTTGATGATGTAGCCGTAATGGGCATCGGTCCACTTGATGGTGCCGTGCAGACGTTTGGCGTAGGGATCCAGCAACAGTTTGTTGGCGTTGAAGCGGTGGCCGGCCTCGGGACAATAGGGACCGTGCACTCGGTAGCCGTAAAGCTGACCGGGCCGAGCCTCGGGTACGTATCCGTGCCACACCTGGTCGGTGCAGACGGGCAGGGTGACGCGGTCGACTTCCTTACGGCCCTTGCGATCGAACAGGCACAACTCCACGCGCTCGGCATGGGCCGAGAACAAGGCGAAGTTGACCCCGCGACCATTCCAGACGGCGCCCAGGGGGAAGGGCACGCCGGGTTGAACCGAAAAGGAATCTGCAGTCATCCGGTGTACTCCAGGAAAAGGGTTGCCAGCGGCGGCAAGGTCAGGACGAGCGATTGGGCATACTCATCCGCGGGCACGTCTTCGGTGCGCACGCCCTCGCCGTTATGCACATTGCTGCCGCCGTAGACCTCCAGGTCCGTGTTGATGCGTTCCGCCCAGAAGCCGGCGTTGGGCACGCCCAGGCGGTGGTTCTCGCGAATAACCGGGGTCAGGTTGGTCACGCACAGCACCGGCTTGCGGCCGTTGCGGGCGAAGCGCAACCAGGCGTAATAGGACTCCTCTTCCTCGTTGACCTTGATCCACTGGAAACCCTCGGGCTCACAGTCCAACTGGTGCAGGGCCGGCGTTTCGCGGTAGAAGAAGTTGAGGTCGCGAACCAGAGTTTGTACGCCGTGATGGAATCGGTTTTGGGTGAGGTGCCAGTCCAGGCTGATCTCGTGGTTCCACTCCCGCTCCTGGGCGAACTCGCCGCCCATGAACAATAATTTCTTGCCCGGGTGGCCCCACATGAAACCGTAGTAGGCGCGCAGGTTGGCGAAGCGGCGCCAGCTGTCGCCCGGCATGCGGGTGAGCAGGGAGCCCTTCATATGCACCACCTCGTCGTGACTCAGCGGCAGCATGAAGTTCTCGTTGAAGGCGTAGACCATGCCGAAGGTCATCTTGTGATGGTGGTGCCTGCGATAGATGGGGTCCAGCTTCATGTACTCGAGCGTGTCGTGCATCCAGCCCATGTTCCACTTGAAGTTGAAACCCAGGCCGCCCTTGGAGGTGGGACGGCTGACCCCGGGCCAGGCGGTAGACTCTTCCGCGATGGTGATCGCGCCGTCGAAGTCGCCGACCAGTTCGTTGAGGCGACGCAGCAGGTCGATAGCTTCCAGGTTGGTATTACCGCCGTGTTGGTTGGGAACCCATTCACCGTCCTGGCGGCTGTAGTCCAGGTAGAGCATACTGGCTACCGCATCCACGCGCAGGCCGTCGATATGGTAGCGGTCCAGCCAGAACAGGGCGTTGTTGATCAGGAAATTGGACACCTCGGTGCGGCCGAAGTTATAGATGTAGGTGGTCCAGTCGGGATGAAAGCCCTGGCGCGGGTCGGCGTGCTCGTAAAGGGAGGTGCCGTCGAAGTTGGACAGGCCGTGATCGTCGGTGGGAAAATGGCCGGGCACCCAGTCCATGAAAATGCCGATGCCGTTCTTGTGGCATTGCTCCACCAGGTATTTGAAATCGGCGGGCGTGCCGTAGCGGCGGGTGGGCGCGAACAGGCCCAAGGGTTGGTAACCCCAGGAGCCGTAATAGGGGTGTTCGTGCACGGGCATCACCTGGAGGTGGGTAAAGCCCATGTCCTGCAAGTAGGGCACCAGTTGCTCGGCCAACTCGCGGTAGGTGAGGAAGCGGTTACCTTCCTCGGGGACGCGGCGCCAACTGCCCAGGTGCACCTCGTAGACGGAGATGGGCGCGTCGAGTGCGTTTTTGGCGGCGCGGCTCTTCATCCAGTTCTTATCGGCCCATTTGAAGCTGTCGATGTCGGCCACCTCGGAGACGGTGCGCGGCGGGCATTCGTGCGCAAATCCCATGGGATCCGACTTGAGGGCCATCAGGTTGCCCTTGCGATCCTTGATTTCGTACATGTAGTGATCGCCTTCCACCAGGTCCGGGATGAAGATTTCCCATACGGAGGCCTTGTGGCGCAGGCGCATGACGTGCCGTCGACCGTCCCAGTTATTGAAGTCGCCCACCACGGAAACCCGGCTGGCGTTGGGCGCCCAAACGGCAAAGAGGACGCCGGGGATGCCGCCGAGCTTGCAACAGTGCGCGCCCATGCGGTCGTAGAGGCGGTAGTTGGCGCCCTCGGCGAAATGTTGACTGTCCTTTTTGGTCCAGACCTCGCCGAAGCTGTAGGGATCTTCCATGTAGAGTTCATCGTTTTCCAGAACCACGCGTAGCTTATAGCCGAAGCGCTTTTTGCGACGACCCATCTGCCCGGCGAAAAAACCCTCGGGCAGCAGGCGCTCCAGGGAGGCGATGTGCTTGTGACTGTGCCGGTCGACCACGTCGACTTCCAGGGCGTCGGGGAAGAAGACACGCACCACCAGGCCTCCCCCGCTGTCGTGCATGCCCAATACGGAGAAGGGGTCGCCGTAATCGCCGCGGGTAATGGCCTTCATAATTTCCACGTTGGTGTCGTACTTCATATCGTTCCTTTATCCTTTCATAGAGGGCTTGGGGGTGACCGGCTTGGCTTTCAGGCCGGCTTTGGCGCGTTCCATATCGGCCGCGGCGGCAGGACCGCGCCGCAGGGCCACGCCGATTTGCAAGACATCGATCAACAGCAGGTGCACAATGCGCGAGGTCATGGGCGTTTGGATCTCGCTTTCCTCGGGTACATCCGCCGGCAGCACCACGGTGGCCTTCTGGGCCAGAGGCGATTGATTGCGGGTAATGGCAATCACGTTTGCCCCGGCCTTCAGGGCCATGTCCACGCTATGCAGCAGGTCTACATTGCTGCCGGAATTGGAAATGGCCACTACAGCCGCGTTCTTCTTCAAGATGGAGGCGGCCATGCACTGCACATGGGGATCGCGATAGGCGTTACAGGGAATGCCCAGGCGGAAGAACTTGTTCTGGGCGTCGTCAGCTACGATGCCGGAGGCGCCGAGACCGTAAAACTCGATCTTGGAAGCCTCGGCCAGCAGATCGATGGCCGTTTCGATGCGCACGTCGCGCAGGCTGCCCTTGACGCGTAGCAAAGTGGAGATGGTGCGGTCGAAGATCTTGGCGGCAAGGTCGGAAGCCGGGTCTTGCAGACGCACATCGTGATGGACATAGGGGATGACGCGCGCCAGGTCGCCCACGAGCCTAATCTTGAGATCCTGAAAGCCGCTGCAGCCGACACCGCGACAAAAACGAAGCACGGTGGGTTCGCTGACACCGGCTTTGGCGGCCACGTCGGCCAGGCTCATGTTGGTGATCATATTGGGCCGAGCCAGGACAAGGTCGGCCACCTTCTTCTCTGACTTGCGCAGATCAGCGCGCATGGCTTCGATTTTATTGATCATGGCTCCAAAACCTTCCCCGGGTCAGGCGGCATGGATGGATTGGGGATGAACCGCGTGTGACCATTCTCAAGAGCATGGTGCGTGCCACTTCCCCATGGACGCGAACAGCTCTATCAATCGAGGCTGGAACATGCGGCAAGCCGCCTCTTGTAGCACTGAAAGTAGATTGTAGCGAAACTACAAAACAGATCAAGAGGAAATTTGAAAAAAGTTTTTCACCCGGGTTGCCGTCTGCTGTTTCAAACTTGCATACGCGTGCATTTTGTACCGGTTATTTGCAACTAAACGCTTAACAACGCTACCTTTGACCCCATTTTTACCGAGATGCACATATTCTCTGCCAATCCCGTGTCTTGAACGTTCGGTGGCGTGCCCGATTGGACATTTTTCAAGAGAATGTCCAAGACAATGTAGCGAAACTACATGTGTTTCATGTAGGTAGGAGGCACCAACGTGAAGAAGCCCGGGCATGGATCGTTCTTCTGCCGGCGACGACCGCCTGTTCGGTCGGATCAGTTGCCCGCGCACGTGGGTACTTCCTCCTATTATATCCAAGATAAGGTTCGCTCCCGTCGAACATGCGCATATTCCCGGTCAAGGATGCCCGGTCCCTTGGAAACAATCGTATATTTGCCGCGAAAGAAGGGTGTCGCCCCGGTGACATCCTCAATTCCGATTTCAAAGAAGGATGGACCTGCCCGAATAACAACCTATTCCATCCAGGAGAATCATCGACCCTTCCCGACATCGATCTATCGGCATTAAAACAAGGATAGCCCCCGGTGCACACCTGCATAAATGCATTTTCGTGAGGTTGCCGGGCCGGTCATAACCTCCTCCTCAACTCGCCGGCAGGATATTCGGGGGGAATCATCGACGTCTTTGAAGAAAAACGTGGTCATCTGCATAGATTGGACGACATTGGAAGTCATGGACGCCATGGTAAGGATGGCGCCGTCGAGGTTCAATTGTGAAAACGTCGATGTACGAGCGGGTCCAGGCTTGTTCCTGAGTGGAACATATCGATGTACGCCGGTGTCAATGGTCATCTCCCGTGGAATATGTCAATGAACACCGGTGTCGGTGGACGTTTCCGAACCGCCGGCCCGACCTAAATTATTGTAAAATTGCGTGTAAGGCGATGCGTAGCGCAAGTCCGCGCGAAATCTGCCATATGCGAGCTTTGCATCTTATGCAAATGAGTGGAGACAGCCAAAAACAACAGCAACAATTTATTTTGCAACTTCTCAATAAGTCCGGGCAGGGTAATGAGTAAGTGCCGGACCTTGAATCAACCGGGCGGCCGGGGCGACGGCCAATTATCCGCCGGTTTTTGAGGCGGGCCCTGTAGGTCAGAATAGTTGTCGGATCGATTAATGAAGACCAAGGAGATAACATGGCATACTCAGCAGCAATTCTCGGGACAGGGTTTCCTTCCCGGGAAGACAACCCCACGAAAAGCCGAACCCGGCACCATTCCCGGGCACAGAGATTGTTGCTTGAAAAAACACAACATCATGCCCGGGAATCGGACCAATGGAGCCGAAAAAGACGGTTCCGTTGACGGGATGACAGCCGGTCGCCCCCTTCAAACCCACCTTCAATCCCGGGAATCATGCCGGGCGACAGAATATTTGACAACTTCGGCCCGGGTTCCAAGGTCATCGACCAGCGGCAGATCGGCGCCATTTCGACAAAAACAACCGAAGATGACGTTTGGTTGGGCTGTTTTCTCGGGAAAAAGCACCTTCACGGCCCGTCAAAGAGACCTACTCCCGAGAATGGAACCACCCGACCGGGTCACAACCGGTCCTGTTCCTGGGATTGGAACCACCTTCGTGGCCGTCGGGTAGTCCCATTCCCGGGCAAAAGACGCTCTTAGGCCGATCCAATGGTCATTTTTCGAGAAAAAGTGATGAAATCCGATCGATTTTCAGATAAAACAACCAATAAGGGTGTTTTCTTGCTAAAAGTAATAGGTCTATCCAAA
>JAAUYB010167327.1_pt1 | contig 77430 bp, 62 predicted proteins | sample 7278071 | NCBI WGS metagenome assembly JAAUYB01 (sample SAMN14350121, study PRJNA611818) | marine sediment metagenome | isolation source: surface marine sediment (1.8m) | place: French Polynesia: Moorea | collected 2018-08
GCCGGAAGGGCCCGTTTCCCGGCTCCCTGACCGGTTCCAAACGGGCGAAACCACTTCGATTTAGAGCACTTAAACGGTGCGTCAAATAGTGTAATTCAATTTTTTGAATTTATTGTTGCGTCGTTCCCCCGCCTCGCGATAGTTTCTTGCGAAACAGGGTCTAGGGAGGAAACATGAAGCGCACTCTGATGACGATGGCGGTGGTGACTCTCGGCGCGGGCGCCGCAAGCGCCGACGTGGTCGCGCCAATGGAGGTCATGTACGATGACGGCGCCGTGGCGATGTCGCTGACCGGCGGTACGCCGGGCGATGTGACCAACGGCAAGAAGATCATGAACAAGGGCGCGGGCAACTGCATCGCCTGCCACGCCGTCACCGATTTGAATGATCTGCCGTTCCATGGCGAGATCGGCCCGACGCTTGACGGCGTGGCCGATCGTTGGACCGAGGCGGAGCTGCGTGGCATCATCGCCAACGCAAAGATCATGTTCGAAGACACGATGATGCCCTCGTTCTACAAAACTGACGGCTTTATCCGTATCGGCAACGCCTACACCGGCAAGGCGCTGGAAGGCGAGGCCGCGCCGCTGTTGACGGCGCAAGAGATCGAAGACGTCGTCGCCTACCTGATGACGTTGAAGGAAGAATAACTCGGAACCCCGAGGGACGACTCTAAGGAGACACAAATGCAACTGACACGACGCGATACGTTGGCATTGGGGCTGGGCGCCGCGGCGCTGACCCTGCTGCCGTTCCGCGCCTCGGCCTCGGTCGAGGACAAGATTTCGGCCTTCACCGGTGGCGCCACCGTGGGCGAGGGCGACATCACGCTGACCGCGCCCGAGATCGCCGAAAACGGCAACACCGTGCCGATCGAGGTCGAGGCGCCGGGTGCGGTGTCGATCATGGTCTTGGCCGCGGGCAACCCGAACCCCGACGTCGCGACCTTCAACTTCGGACCGCTCGCCGGCTCGCACGCCGCGTCGACCCGGATCCGGCTCGCCGGCACCCAGGACGTTGTCGCGGTCGCGAAACTGGCCGACGGCTCGTTCATTCAGGCATCGTCGACCGTGAAGGTCACCATCGGCGGCTGCGGCGGCTAACAGAGTAACGCGCCGCCCGGATGGGCCGGCGTTTGAGGAGAAAAAGACATGGCATCTGGTGTCAAACCCCGCGTGAAAGTCCCGAAGAAAGCCTCGGCCGGGGACACGATCACGATCAAAACCCTGATTTCGCACAAGATGGAATCGGGCCAGCGCAAGGACAAGTCGGGCAACGTCATCCCACGCTCGATCATCAACCGCTTCACCTGCGAGTTCAACGGCGAGACGGTGATCGACGTGAACATCGAACCGGCGATCTCGACGAACCCGTTCTTCGAGTTCGAGGCGAAAGTGCCGGAATCGGGCGAGTTCGTCTTTACCTGGTACGACGACGACGGCGACGTCTACACCACGTCGAAAAAGATCGAAGCCAGCTAAGGCAAGCGCGCGGACAGGGAGGAACTTTATGAACGCAGCTAAGAAACTGGCCTCGGCATGCGCGCTGGCGGCTTTTGTCACCACGCCAGCGCTTGCAGGTCCGGACGACGACAACTTGATGATCAATGACGAGATCAACATGGTCACCGAGACGGCGGCGCCCGCGCACCTGCAGGATGTCCTCGACACGATCTACTCTGGCTGGCGGTTCCGCACCGACGAGACGCAGGCCCTGCAGATCGACGACTTCGAGAACCCGGCGATGATCTTCGTCGACCAGGCGTTGGATCTCTTCAACACCGTCGACGGCACCGAGGGCAAGTCTTGTGCGTCCTGCCACGAAAATGGGCCAGAGCAGTTCGCCGGGCTGTCGGCTTCGATGCCCAAAGTCATCGACGGCAAGTTGACGACCATGGAGGATCTGTTGAACGGCCACCGAGCCGCCGCCATGGGCGCCGAACCCTGGAAGTGGTCGGGCGCCAACATGCAGGCGATGGTGGCGCTGATCGGGCTGCAGTCGCGCGGCATGCCGATGGACGTGGCGATCGACGGCGAAGCGGCGCCCTTCTGGGAGAAGGGCAAAGAGATGTACTATACCCGCTACGGGCAACTGGAACTCTCTTGCGCCAACTGCCACGAAGACAGCTATGGCATGATGATCCGGGCCGACCACCTGTCCCAGGGTCAGATCAACGGCTTCCCGACCTACCGTCTGAAGCAGGCCAAGCTGATCTCGCGTCACAACCGGTTCCGCGGCTGCATCCGCGACACCCGCGCGCACACTTTCGCCGAAGGGTCGGACGAGTTCCGCGCGCTGGAGCTTTACGTGGCCTCGCGCAGCAACGGGCTTTCGGTCGAGACACCGGCGGTCCGCCAGTAGCGACACACGGCCCGCGCCAGGAAGACCGGGCGCGGGCTTTTTCTACGTGAAAACATTCAGTTACGCGCATGTGTTCTTGCGCGGGCTGAAGCAAGAGGAAAGCTGCCCCGATGATCTCTCGCCGTGATTTCCTGCAGACCAGCATGGCCGCGTCCGCCATCCTGGGCGCCTCGAGTTTCGGCAACTGGTCGCGGCTGGCGGCGCAGCAGGCGCTGACCCAGGATCAGCTGCTGCAGTTCGACACGTTCGGCAACGTCTCGCTGATCCATGTCACCGACATCCATGCGCAGATGAAGCCGATCTATTTCCGCGAGCCCGAAATCAACCTGGGCGTCGGCGACGCCCGCGGGCAGGTGCCGCATATCACCGGCGCCCAATTCCGCCGCCTCTACGGCATCGAAGACGGCAGCCCGACGGCCTATGCCTTGTCCTACGACGACTTCTCCTCCCTGGCGCGGACCTACGGCAAGGTCGGCGGCCTTGACCGTGTCTCGACTGTGATCAACGCGATCCGGGCGGACCGGCCCGATGCGCTGCTTCTCGACGGCGGCGATACCTGGCACGGGTCCTACACCTGCTATCACACCCAAGGCCAGGACATGGTCAACGTGATGAACGCGCTGAAGCCCGACGCGATGACCTTCCATTGGGAGTTCACGCTCGGCTCTGACCGGGTTCTGGAAATCCTCGAAGATCTGCCGTTTGCGGCGCTTGGCCAAAACATCTTCGACGCGGAGTGGGACGAACCGGCCGAGGATTTCCAACCTTACGAGTTTTTCGAACGCGGCGGCACCAAGATCGCGGTGATCGGCCAGGCCTTCCCCTATATGCCGATCGCCAACCCGCGCTGGATGTTCCCGGAATACTCGTTCGGCATCCGCGACGAGCGCATGCAGGAAATGGTCGACGAGGTCCGCGCCGAGGGCGCCGAACTGGTTGTGGTGCTGAGCCACAACGGATTTGACGTCGACAAGAAGATGGCGGGCCGGGTTTCGGGCATCGACGTGATCCTGTCGGGCCACACGCACGATGCGCTGCCCGAACCTGTGCTGGTGGGCGAGACGATCATCGTCGCCTCGGGTTCGAACGGCAAATTCGTCAGCCGCGTCGATCTCGACGTGCGCGACGGCCGGATGATGGGTTTCCGGCACAAGCTGATCCCGGTCTTCTCGGACGTCATCGCGCCGGACCCTGCGTTGACCGCTGTCATCGACGAACAGCGCGCCCCGTACGAGGCCGAGCTGAGCGAAGTCATCGGAACCACGGACTCGCTGCTCTATCGTCGCGGCAATTTCAACGGCTCCTGGGACGATCTGATTTGCCAGGCGCTGATCGAGGAACGCGATGCCGACATCGCCATGTCGCCCGGCGTGCGCTGGGGGCCGTCGATCCTGCCGGGGCAGGAGATCACCCGAGAGGATATTTGGAACGTCACCTCGATGACTTACGGCCAGGCCTATCGCACCGAGATGACCGGCGAGTTCATCCACGTGATCCTCGAGGACGTCGGCGACAACCTGTTCAACCCCGACCCCTACTATCAGCAGGGCGGCGACATGGTGCGGATCGGGGGCATGGGTTACCGGATCGACATCACCAAGCCGCAGGGCGAGCGGATCAGCGATCTGACGCTGCTGAAGACTGGCGAACCGATCGACACGGCCAAGACCTATGTCGTCGCCGGCTGGGCGAGCGTCAACGAGGGCACCGAGGGGCCGCAGATCTGGGATGTGGTCGAGAGCCACATCAAGAAGACGGGCACGGTGGTGGTCGAGCCCAACGCCTCTGTCCAGGTCGTGGGTGCGTAAACGCGCCGCAGTATGCAGCGGAATACAAATTCAGTAATGTGAATTCGAGGATGGAAAGGGAGGATCGCTGAGATGTCCGACGGACAAGCAACCTCGCGCCGCGCGTTCCTGAAGGGAACCGCCGCAGCCGCCGCAGGGGCCGCCGCCGCCGGCGCCGCGAAGGCCGCCGAAGGGCCCGACCCGCTGATCACCGAGGTCCAGGAATGGGCGCAGATCACCGGCGACGGCGTCGATGCGACGCCCTACGGCCTGCCCATCGAATACGAGGGCGACGTGATCCGGCGCAATGTCGAGTGGCTGACCGCCGACACGATCAGCTCGATCAACTTCACCCCGATCCACGCGCTCGACGGCACCATCACGCCGCAGGGCTGCGCGTTCGAACGCCACCACTCCGGCGCTATCGCGCTGCGCAAGGAAGACTACCGGCTGATGATCAACGGCCTGGTGGATCAGCCCTTGGTCTTCACCTACGAGGATCTGGAACGCTTCCCGCGCGAAAACCACGTCTATTTCTGCGAATGCGCCGCCAACACCGGCATGGAATGGGCCGGCGCGCAGCTGAACGGCGCGCAGTTCACCCACGGCATGATCCACAACATGGAATATACCGGCGTTCCGCTCAGGACCCTTCTGGCCGAGGCCGGCGTGCAGACCGAAGGCAAATGGGTCTTCGTCGAAGGCGCCGACGCCTCGTCGAACGGCCGCTCGATCCCGATCGACAAGGCGCTGGACGACGTTCTGGTGGCGTTCAAGGCCAATGGCGAGGCGCTCAGGAAGGAGCACGGCTATCCGGTGCGCCTGGTCGTGCCCGGCTGGGAAGGCAACATGTGGGTCAAATGGCTACGCCGGGTCGAGGTGATGGACGGCCCCGTGGAAAGCCGTGAGGAAACCAGCAAGTACACCGACACGCTGGAGGACGGCACCAGCCGCAAGTGGACCTGGGTGATGGACGCCAAGTCGGTGATCACCTCGCCCAGCCCGCAATCGCCCATCACCCACGGCCCCGGGCCGCTGGTGATCACCGGGCTCGCCTGGTCCGGCAACGGCGCGATCACCCGCGTCGATGTCTCGACCGATGGCGGTATGAACTGGACCCAGGCGCGGCTTGGGGCGCCGGGGCAGAAGATGGCGCTGTCCCGCTTCTACCTAGAAATCGACTGGGACGGCAGCGAGATGCTGCTGCAATCCCGCGCTATCGACGAGAGCGGCTATGTCCAGCCGACCAAGGCGCAACTGCGCGAGGTGCGCGGCCTGAACTCGATCTATCACAACAATTGCATCCAGACCTGGTGGGTCCGGGAAACCGGGGAGGCCGAAAATGTCGAAGTCTCTTAAGCTCTTCGCCAGCGCCGCGGCGCCGGCCACGGTGGTGCTGGTCGTCGCCTACAACTTCGCCGACCGCAACGTCACGCCGATGCCGCCCTTGCCCGACCGCAGCGAGGCCATCGCCGCCTATACCGCGCCTCCGCCGTCGCCCTTGATGGCGGCAGTCGCCACCGAAGGCGACCCAACGGGCAAGTTCGGCCTGGGCCGCCCCGCGTTTCCTGAGGAAATCGCCGCTTGGGACATCGACGTGCGCCCCGATGGCCGCGGCCTGCCGCCCGGATCGGGCAACGCCTTCGACGGCGAGTCGGTGTTCGAGGACAATTGCGCGATCTGCCATGGCTCGTTCGCAGAGGGCGTCGACAACTGGCCGAAACTCGCCGGTGGCGAGGGCAGCCTGGCCGACGAGGACCCGCTGAAGACCGTGGGCAGCTATTGGCCCTATACCTCGACCGTCTGGGATTACGTCAATCGCTCGATGCCCTTCGGCAACGCCCAGTCGCTGACGGCGGATGAGGTCTATGCCATCACCGCCTATATCCTCTATTCCAACGACCTGATCGAAGATGACTTCGAGCTGAACCAGGACAACCTGGCCTCGTTTGAGCTGCCGAACGCCGGCGGCTTCATCCTCGACGACCGGGCGGAGACAGAATATTCGATCTGGACCGGCGAGCCCTGCATGGAAAACTGCAAGGACAACGTCGAGATCACCATGCGCGCCCGCGTGCTGGACGTGACGCCGGAAGAAGAGGGCGCCGACGAAACTGTCGAGGCACCCGCCGAAGAGCCCGTCGAGGTCGCCGCCGCGGAACCCACGGAGACAACGACCGAAATGGCCACGACGGAGGCGACAACCGTTGTCGCTGCCGACCCGGAACTCGTCGCCGCAGGCGAAAAGGTCTTCAAGAAGTGCAAGGCCTGCCACAAGGTCGGCGACGGCGCCAAGCACGGCACCGGCCCGCATCTGAACGGCATCATCGGCGCCGCGGTTGGGGCCAAGGACTTCAAATATTCCAAGGTGCTCAAAGGCCTGGCCGAAAGCGGCGCGGTCTGGGACGAGCCGACGCTGGCCGCGTTCCTGGAAGACCCCAAGGGTTTCGCCAAGGGCACGCGGATGTCGTTCAAGGGGCTGAAGAAGGCCGAGGATATCGCGGCCGTCAGCGCCTATCTCTCGACCTTCACCGAGTGATGCGATGAACCGCACCGGATTCTCCCTGTTGGCCGCTATGGTCTGGGCCTTGCCCGCCACGGTGGCCGGCGCATTCGGCGGTGCGGCAAAAGACCCGGTCATCGAGCTTGACACCGCCACTGCGGCCCTGGTTGCCTGGGGCTCCCATCCCGCGTTGTGAACAACCGGAAAGAACGCGCAAGATGTCCAAATCGCTCCCAATGTTCCTTTCGGCCGTCGGCGGTGCCGCGTTGCTGCTTGGGGTGGCGTATGGCGTGACCACCCGGCAATACCGCGACGCAGAGATCGCCGTGTTCGAACGAAAGATCGCCGTGATCGAGGAGAGCCGCCTGGCCACCGCCGAGACGGCGTCGCGCGAGGTCGAGCTGTCCGACAAGGTCGCCGAACTCGAGGCCGCGCTCGCCACCGCCACCGAAGATCTTGCGACCGCGACCGATGCGCTCGCGACCGCGACCAAACGGGCCGAGGACGCCGAGGCGACTGCGGCGGCGGCCGCAACCCAAGTCGCCGCAGCGCCCTCGCAGGAGCCCGCGCCGGAGCCCGCAACGATCGTCACCGCGGGTGTCTTCGGCGATGCCGACCGCGGGGCCGAGATCTTCAAGCAATGCAGTTCCTGCCACTCGGTGGGGCAGGGGGCCAAGGACCGCGTCGGTCCGCACCTGAACGGCATCTTTGGGCGCCGCGCGGGCGCGCATGACGGGTACCGGTACTCCGACGACATGGCGATGATGGGCAGTGACGGGCTGACTTGGACGCTCGAGACCCTGAACGCCTACATGGAAAACCCCAAGGCGCTGGTCTCGCGGACGCGGATGAACTTCAGTGGGCTCGAGCAACCCGGCGACCGCGCGGATGTCTTGGCGTTTTTGCGGCAGTACTCGGACGATCCGGCGAACATCCCCGAAGCCGAACCGACGGCGGTCGCGGCGGACCGCGCGATCGATCCCGAAATCCTCGCGATCCAGGGCGATCCCGAATACGGCGAATACCTGTCGAGCGAATGCCAGACCTGCCACCAGAGAACAGGCGCGGACGAAGGCATCCCCTCGATCACGCTGTGGCCGGAGGAGGACTTCGTCATCGCGATGCACGCCTACAAGGAAAAACTCAGACCCCACCCGGTGATGCAGATGCTTGCCGGGCGGCTCAACAACGAAGAGATAGCGGCGCTGGCCGCGTATTTTGCCCAACTCGATGAGTGACGGCAGACGAAAGGCCCCGGGGTGACGCGCCCGGGGCTTTTTTCATCACCCGGGGCGCGAACCGGGAGCAATGGGAGGGACCCAAGATGACACTCAACAGACGCCATTTTCTGGGCGCGACTGCGGCGGGTGCCGCAACGCTCTCGGCCCCGATGGTGATGGGCGGCAGCCATGCCAAGCCGCGCGTGGTGGTGGTCGGCGGCGGCGCCGGCGGCGCCACGGCGGCGCGCTACATCAACAAGGACTCGGGCGGCGACATAGACGTCACTCTGATCGAGCCGACCCGGCGCTATTACACCTGCTTCTTCTCGAACCTCTATCTCGGCGGCTTCCAGGAGATGGAGGACCTGGGTCACGGCTACGGCAATCTGGCCAGCCAAGGCGTGAATGTTGTGCACGATTGGGCGACCGGTATCGACCGCGACGCCAAGACCGTCGCCTTGGCCGGCGGCGGCAGCGTGCCCTACGACAAGCTGATCCTATCGCCCGGCATCGACTTCGTTGACGGCTCGGTCCCCGGCTGGGATCTCTCGGCCCAGAATGCGATGCCTCATGCCTACAAGGCCGGGTCGCAGACCGAGCTTTTAAAGGCCCAGATCATGGCGATGCCCGAAGGCGGCACCTTCGCGATGGTCGCGCCGCCGAACCCCTACCGCTGCCCGCCCGGACCCTACGAGCGGGTGTCGATGGTCGCCCACGCATTGAAGGCCAACAACCCGACCGCGAAGATCCTGGTCGTCGATCCGAAGCCGAAGTTTTCCAAACAGGGCCTCTTCGAGGAGGGCTGGAACAACCATTACGGCGGCATGATCGAACGCATCGGCCCGGATTTCGGCGGCGACAACTTCACCGTCGACCCCGCGGCGATGACCGTCGACATCGACGGCGACGTAAACAACGTCGATGTCTGCAACGTCATCCCGGCGATGAAGGCAGGCAAGATCTGCGAGATGGCCGGCATCACCGACGGCAACTGGGCGCCGGTCAACGCCGCCGACATGTCCTCGAAAATGGACCCCGACATCCACGTGCTGGGCGACGCGTCGCAGCAGGGCGACATGCCGAAATCGGGCTTCTCGGCCAACAGCCAGGCCAAGGTCTGCGCCAACGCCGTGCGCGGCGCGCTGACCGGCAGCCGCGTCTTCCCGGCGAAGTTCTCGAACACCTGCTGGTCGCTGATTGACACCAATGACGGCGTAAAGGTCGGCGCGACCTACGAGGCGACCGAGGAAAAGATCGCCAAGGTCGACGGTTTCATCAGCCAGACCGGCGAAGACGCAGCACTGCGTCAGGCGACCTACGAGGAATCGCTGGGCTGGTACGCCGGCATCACCGCCGACATGCTCGGCTAAACCCTTCCGGGCCGCCCGCGACAGGGCGGCCCGCCTTCCGGCCCCAAGCCGGATTTAGGCCCCCATGCGCGAACGGGGGAGTGCCTGTCTCTGACACTGATGGAGGAAACCCCAATGCGCCTATTCTTGTCCGCCGCCCTGACCGCCCTGGCCCTGCCGGCCATGGCCGATGGCGTCACCACCTACGCCACCGACGACGACTTCGAGGACGCGACCTTCGCCGTCGAGACCGCCATCGTCGGCCGCGGCCTGGTGATCGACTACGTCAGTCACGTGGGCGAGATGCTCGCGCGTACCAAGGACGATGTCGGCGGCACGGTGGATCTGTTCGACGAAGCCGACATATTCCTGTTCTGCTCGTCCACCACGTCTCGCAGCGTGATGGAGCAGGATCCGATGAACATCGCCCATTGCCCCTATGGCATCTTCGTCACCCACAAGGGCGACGACGTGATGATCGGCTACCGCAATATGCCCGGGGGTCCGATGCAGGAAGTCCAAGCCCTGCTCGACGACATCGCCCGCGAGGCGGCGGGGCAGTAACCTCTCTGAAGCGACCCAGATTTGGCTGGACCGGCGCTCGGCTTTGGCTGGGCGCCTTTCTGACAGTGCTTGGACCGGCTCTTGAGCGCGGCGATTTGGCCCGCCCGAGGACTTGAAATCAAATTCAATAAATAGAATATGAATGATGCCCGCCACGCGTGGTGGCGCGCCGGTGCTTTGATCCGGCACATCTTTTTGAGGATCCGCCATGCGCCTAAGCCCCTATCGCCGCTATTTGCCGATCCTCGATTGGGGCAGCCGTTACACGACTGAAATGGCGACCAACGACGCCGTTGCCGCAGTGATCGTGACGATCATGCTGATCCCGCAATCTTTGGCCTATGCGCTGCTGGCCGGGCTCCCCGCCGAAATGGGCCTCTACGCCTCGATCCTGCCGCTGGTGGCCTATGCGATCTTCGGCACCTCGCGCGCGCTGGCCGTTGGCCCGGTCGCCGTCGTGTCTTTGATGACCGCTGCCGCCATCGGTAATCTCGGCCTCACCGACCCCGCCCAAATCGCTGCCGCCGCGATTACCTTGGCGTTTCTGTCCGGCCTCATTCTGCTCGCCATGGGCGTCTTCCGCCTGGGATTTCTGGCCAACTTCCTCAGCCACCCGGTGATCGCAGGTTTTATCACAGCCTCAGGCATTCTGATCGCCACCAGCCAGCTTAAGCACATCCTAGGCGTCGAGGCGCATGGCCACACCCTGATCGAACTTGGCGCCTCGCTCTGGGCGCATCTGTCCGACACCAACTCCACCACCTTCGTGATCGGCACCGCCGCCACCGGCTTTCTGTTCTGGGTCCGCAAGGGCCTGAAACCGCTGCTCATCGACCTCGGCCTCGCCTCCCGCCTCGCCGACATCCTGGCCAAGGCCGGACCCGTCGCCGCTGTCGCGGTCACCACGCTCGCCGCCTATGCCGCCGGTCTCGACACCCGCGGCGTCGCCCTTGTTGGCGACGTGCCCCATGGCCTGCCGCCTCTGATCGCCCCCAGCTTCGATCTCGACCTCTGGTCCAGCCTCCTGGGCTCCGCCCTCCTGATCTCTATCATCGGTTTCGTCGAGTCCGTCTCGGTCGCGCAAACCCTGGCCGCGAAGAAACGCCAGCGCATCGTGCCGGACCAGGAACTGATTGGCCTCGGCGCCTCCAACGTCGCCGCCGCCGTCAGCGGCGGCTATCCCGTCACCGGCGGTTTCGCCCGCTCGGTCGTCAACTTCGACGCCGGCGCCGAGACCCCGGCCGCCGGCGCCTTCACTGCCATCGGTATTGCGCTCGCCGCGCTGCTGCTAACCCCGCTCCTCTACTTCCTGCCCAAGGCGACGCTCGCGGCCACGATCATCGTCGCTGTGCTCAGCCTCGTCGATTTCTCGATCCTGAAACGCACCTGGACCTATTCCAAGGCCGACTTCGCCGCTGTCGCCGCCACGATCCTTGGCACCCTCGGCCTCGGCGTCGAAATCGGCGTCTCGACCGGTGTGGCCGTGTCGATCCTGCTCTACCTCTACAAGACCTCGCGACCGCATATCGCCGAGGTCGGCGTGATCCCCGGCACCGAGCACTTCCGCAACATCCTGCGCCACGAGGTGCAGACCCATCCCGCGCTTGTCACCTTGCGCGTCGACGAGAGCCTCTATTTCGCCAATGCCCGTTACTTGGAGGACTACATCACCGACCGGGTCGTCGGCTGCCCGAGTGTCAAGCATGTGGTGCTGCAATGCACGGCGGTGAATGAGATCGACATGAGCGCGCTCGAAAGCCTCGAGGCGATCAACCACCGCCTGGACGGAATGGGCGTCAAACTACACCTCTCCGAGGTCAAGGGCCCGGTTATGGACCGGTTGCAATGCACGCAGTTCCTCGACGAGATGTCCGGGCAGGTGTTCCTGTCGCAATACGAGGCGATGCGCGCGCTTGGCCCCGCAGACGATACGCCGTTGCGCGCGGCGGGCTAGGGACCGCCGCGACGATTTGGCCACCCGCGCGGGTTGAAAACAAATTCAAGAATGCGAATATTAAATCCGACAAACCGGCGCCCGGCCAAACCCAATCCGTGGAGGAGCCAGATCATGACCGTCAATGTCGGCACCACCGACCGCATCCTGCGCGCCTTGCTCGGCGTCGCTTTGATCCTATTGCCCTTCGTCACCGGCCTCACCGCCGGCAGCATGCTTCTGACCTACGGCGCGGTTGCCGTCGGCGTCGTGATGCTGGTCGTCGCTCTGACCCGCGTTTGCCCGGTCTACACGGTCTTTGGCTTCAAGACCTGCGCCTGACCCAGCGGGCGGTTTTCTCCCGGCCTGACCTAGGCTAGCGTCGCTCCGGGGCTATCGCGGAGGGGCAGAATGAAGATCGACACGAACACCGTCGCCGTCGTCACCGGCGGCGCGTCGGGCCTTGGCGCCGCAACGGCAAAGAGCCTCGCCGAGGCAGGGGCTCAGGTGACGATCTTCGACATGAATGCCAAGCTTGGCGCGGCGCATGCCGCGTCCATCGGCGGTTGCTTCGAGGCGGTCGATGTCAGCGACCCCAACAGCGTTGCGGCAGGCCTTCAGGCCGTTACCGCCCGGCACGGCGCCCTGCATATCCTGGTCAACTGCGCCGGCATCGGCCCGGCGGCAAAAACCGTGTCGCGCGGCGCGGCACATGACCCCGGCGTCTTCCAGAAGACCATTGCGATTAACCTGATCGGCAGCTTCAACTGCGCCGCGCAAGCCGCTGCGATCATGACGGAAAACGATCCCAAAACTGGCGACGGTGAACGCGGCGTGATTGTCAACACCGCCTCCGTCGCTGCCTATGAGGGCCAAATTGGCCAGGTCGCCTATGCTGCCTCGAAGGGCGGCATTGTCGGCATGACGCTGCCCATGGCCCGCGACTTGGCGCAGCACGGCATCCGCGTCGTCAGCATTGCGCCGGGCCTGTTCCTGACCCCGCTCTTGGAGAGCCTGCCGAAAGAGGTCCAGGACAGCCTCGGCGCGCAGGCCCCGTTCCCGGCCCGCCTGGGCGATCCGACGGAATTCGCCGCCATGGTGTTGGAAATTGCGCGAAATCCGATGATGAACGGGTCGGTGGTACGGCTCGACGCGGCGCTGCGGATGACACCGCGGTGAGGCTATGCTGAAGCCGGAATGACGGGCTGACAAACAAAGACCGTTGGGTGCAGGAGGACTATGGGAAATGCCCGAAAAACCTCCTTTGCCACCGAAATTGAGTGTCTGGAGGCCCAAACGCTACGCGTTGGGGCCGGTCGGTATCACGAATTCATTGGGTTGGGAGTAACTCCCGGAGAGGACCAGTCGCACCGCCTCAATTGCATCGACCCGGTGGACAGTGTTTGGACCGCACCCCACCGCGTTGACGATGGGGTGCGTGAAATCGCGCGATCGACTTCTTCATGGGCTTAACGCCGGGCTGATCCAGTCTTCGGGGACTATACCCCGCGGCCCCGACCGCAGAGGCGCGCCGCCATTTCGATACCATCCAGTTCGTGGTCTTTCTTACTGGCCGAGATTCATGACACTTTCGACGGTGACAATGTTCGTGATGAACACGTCTGTCCCGTTCGGTCCTTCACCACCGGGACTGCCAGGGTCACCGCTTCGGTTCAATTCGCCAATTCGGCCAAATTGGCAGGGCGGTGGTGAACTGAACGCTCTCCCTGGCTGGCCTGGATTGCCACCTTGGCCGCCGTTGCCGCCCTTCCCGGGAGACCCAGCGCGACCGGAGATCAGAAAACGCTTGCTGGCATCTATCGCATCTTGCGTCCCAACCAACCAGACTTCCGCCCCGTCCCCGGCCTTTCCTCCGCGCCGACCGCCGCGTCCAGGCCCACCTTGGCCCGCTGTTCCACCGCGGATTGCAGGGACAATGCAAGTGATCGGCTCAAAATCGTCCAGTTGTCCAATGACCCCCGGCGTTGCGTCCATTCCATTGCCACCATCTCCACCCTCGCCGCCATCGCCGCCGTCGCCGCCGTTTGACCCATGGGCCCGTACCTGAAAGGTATCAATGGCGGTCGGTGGCGTGACATAGGTCACCTTGTCGAAGAGGATCACAAGAGTAGGCGCGTTGTCTCCATCCACGCCTCTTTCGCCGCGCCTTCCTATGACACCAATTCCGCCGTCTCGATCGGGCCAAACGGCGTCTGGGCCCGGCTTGCCCTTCCGTCCGGTCTCGGCTTTCGCCGGAGTCCGCCGGTGGGTACGTAATGTCGCCTTTGCATCGCCGCCGGGCAGTATGATCTCTTTGGTGACGATCAATACCCATTTCATCGAAGCGTCTCCGACAACGAGAGTGGAGTTTGCGCCAAACCGGATGGAGTTTGCCTCCAATACCTGATCCCTGAAGGCCACCTTGCCGATTACATTGATCCGCTTATCGAGGTTTAGATTGCGGGTGGCTTCAATGATCTCGGCCGGAAGGTCGGATAGATCTCGTTCCAGAAGTTTGGCTATCAGGCTCATATGGTCCAATCCTAGTGGGTTGTGTTGGCGTACTCCGCGCGGTAGCTAAAACGCAAAATCTTGATTTCAAGCGGTTTTTGCACGCGAGCGGCCGTTAGCTTCGGGCTTGGGAACTCCCGCGGTTCAGAGCCGGGCCTGGAGCTTTCAAGGGCCTAGAAAACTCAGCGACTTTTTTGCGTGTGCTACGCTCGCAAACCATGTTGGACGACGGGCCAATCGCACTTTGGTTTGTCGGGAGGCGCTAGCGATTTTCGTCTGGAATTCCCTGGGATTTTGGATTGCGTAAGCCGTACCAATTACTGCGAAGGACTGGACCTTAGGAATTGTCTCTACACCGCATCCGGCTGTTCCGGGGGGGCGGCTTTGCGGAACGCGTCTATTCCGTCGCAAGCGATGAAGATTCGCGTGATGGTGGGGTAGGGTGAGGCGTCTATGTCGAAGCGTGCGTTGTTCCAGACCTGGGCGTAGAGGCAGATGTCGGCGAGGCCCGGCTCGTCGCCATGACAGAACCGCCCGGTAAACGGGCTTTCCGCCAGCACCCGCTCCAACGGCCGAAACGTCTCGTGCACCCAATGCGCAAACCAGCTGGCTTTGCCGGTCGCATCCTGTTCGAACGTGCTCTCCAGATATTGCAGCACCCGCAGATTGTTCAGCGGATGCACCTCGCAGGCGATCATGTAGGCGAGGCCCCGGACCCGAGCGCGGCCCGCAGGATCGGCGGGCAAAAGCGGCGGTTCGGGGTGCACCTCGTCGAGGTATTCGATGATCGCCAGCGACTGGGTCAGCATCGTGCCGTCGTCGAGCTCCAGGACCGGCACCAGCCCGGCGGGGTTTTTCGACAGGAACGCGTCGGTCTTGGTCTCGTCTTTGAGCAGCGCGTAGGCTCGGTAGTCGTAGCCGAGCCCCTTGAGGTTCATCGCCGCGCGCAGCCGGGTCGAGGTCGACGAGCGGAAGTAATTGTGCAGAACCGGCATGGGCGGGCCCTCCCCGCAGACACTCTTGCCGGGCGCCGTCACGATTTCAACCGCCGGCCCCTTGCAGCGAACCGCCGCCACTGGCACCCTCGACCCGTCGATCGAAAGGCCGGGCCGATGAAACGCTCCATCGTCAACGAAATTCTCGCCGAAAGCGACGCCTTCATCCGCAGCCACGGGCTGGTGCTGCCGCCCTTTGCTTATTGGACGCCGGCCGAGATGCAGGCGCGCACGGCGACCGGCAGCGCGATGATCCGCGACCACATGCTGGGCTGGGACATCACCGATTATGGGCAGGGCGATTTCGAGAACCTCGGGCTGTTTCTCTTCACCGTGCGCAACGGCTCGGCGGCGAATGTGGCGCAGGGCATGGGCATGCTCTATGCCGAGAAGCTGCTGATTTCGGATGTCGACCAGATCAGCCCGATGCATCACCACAACGCCAAGACCGAGGACATCATCAACCGTGGTGGTGGCCGGCTGGTGCTGGAGCTCTTCAAGCGCGCGGCCGACGGGTCCTGCGACCCCGAGGCCGAGGTGCGGGTGCGCTGCGACGGGTCCTGGCGCAGCCTGCCGGCGGGGGGGCTCTTGACGCTCGATCCAGGCGAGAGCGTGACGCTGGAGCCCGACATCTGGCATGCGTTCTGGGGCGAGGGCGCCAAGGTGCTGATCGGCGAGGTGTCGAACGTCAACGACGACCGCACCGACAACGTGTTCCGCGAGCCGATCGGGCGGTTCTCGGACATCGAGGAGGACGCCGCGCCCGCGCATCTTCTGGTGTCGGACTACGACGCCTGGCTCGGCGAAGGGGCAGCGGCTTGACCTACGCCCCGGCCGAGGACCGCTATGACCGCATGGTCTACCGCCGCTGCGGCCGCTCGGGGCTCCGGCTGCCGGCGATCTCGCTGGGGCTGTGGCACAATTTCGGCCACGACACCCCGCATCGGACCAAGCAGGCGATCTGCCGCGCCGCCTTCGACGACGGCATCACGCATTTCGATCTGGCCAACAATTACGGGCCGCCGCCGGGCAGCGCGGAGGCGGCGTTCGGAGAGATTCTGCGCCGCGATTTCGCCGGTTACCGCGACGAGCTGATCGTCTCGTCGAAGGCCGGGTATCTGATGTGGCCGGGGCCCTACGGCGAGTGGGGCAGCCGGAAATACCTGATCGCCTCGTGCGACGCCTCGCTGAAGCGCATGGGCCTCGACTATGTCGACATCTTCTATTCGCACCGCTTCGACCCCGAGACGCCGCTGGAGGAAACCATGGGCGCGCTCGATCACATCGTGCGGTCGGGCCGGGCGCTTTATGCCGGGATCTCCAGCTACAATGCACAGCGCACGCGCGAGGCGGTGGCGATCCTGACCGATCTGGGCACGCCCTGCGTGATCCATCAGCCGAGCTACAACATGCTCAACCGCTGGGTCGAGCGTGACGGCTTGACCGATACGCTGGACGAGCTGGGCATCGGCTCGATCGCCTTCACACCGCTTGCGCAGGGGCTCTTGACCTCGAAATACCTGGGCGGCGTGCCCGACGGCAGCCGGGCGACGCAGGGCAAGACGCTAAACCCAGACTGGCTGACCGATGAGCTGCGCGAGCATCTGCGCAAGCTCAATGAGATCGCGGCGGCGCGCGGCCAGAGCCTGGCGCAGATGGCGCTGGCCTGGGTGCTGCGCGGCGGGCGGATCACGACGGCGCTGATCGGGGCGTCGCGGCCAGAGCAGGTGGCGGAATGCGCCGGCGCGGTCGAGACTCTGGAGTTCGACGCGGCCGAGCTGGCCGAGATTGACCGTTGGTCGGGCGAAGAGCATATGAACCTTTGGGCACGGTCCTCGGAGACGGAGCAATAGGGGTGCGCTGGCTGGCTGTGATGGGTCTGGTCGCGGCACCGGCCTGGGCGGAGCTGCCGGCGCCGGTGACCGATGCCGACTACGTCACGGTCGACGCGGCCGAGGCGCGGCTGGGGCAGCTGTTGTTCTACGATCCCATCCTGTCGGGCAACCGCAACATCGCCTGCGCGACCTGCCACCACCCGCGCTTCGGCACCTCCGACGGGCTGTCGCTGGGGCTCGGCGAGGGCGGGATCGGGCTGGGGCCCGAGCGGGTGGCGGACCCGGCGAACCTGCCCGAGCAGCGCATCCCGCGCAATGCGCCGGGGCTGTGGAACCTCGGCGCGCACGAATTCACGGTGCTGTTTCATGACGGGCGGATCGAGGCGGATCCGGGGCGCGCGAGCGGGCTGCGCACGCCGCTCGAGGACGACATGACGGCCGGGTTTTCAGGGCTTTTGTCGGCGCAGACGATGTTCCCGGTGCTGAGCCAAGACGAGATGGCGGGGCATTACGGCGAGAACGAGGTGTCGACCGCGGTGCGCCAGGGGCTGATCACCGGCCCGGGCGGCGCGTGGGACTTAATCGCGCGGCGGGTGGCTGCGGTGCCGGCCTATGCCGAGGCCTTCGCCGCGGTCTATCCGGAGGTGGCGGCGGGCCGGGCCATTGCGTTCACCGACATCTCGAACGCCATTGCCGCGTTCATGGCCTTCGAGTGGCGGTCCGACGACAGCCCGTTCGATGCCTATCTGCGGGGCGAGCCGGTGCGGGCCTCGGGCGACTGGCAGCGCGGTCTGGACCTGTTCTACGGGGCCGCGGGTTGTGCGGGCTGTCACGCCGGCCCGTTTCAGACCGATCATGGCTTTCACGCCATGGGCGAGGTTCAGATCGGGCCGGGCAAGGCGGCGCGGTTCGAACGCCATGCCCGCGACATCGGGCGGATGCGGGTGACCGGGCGAACCGAGGACGCCTACCGGTTCCGGACCCCGTCGCTCAGGAACGTGGCGCTGACCTCGCCCTACGGCCATGCCGGCGCGTATCGCAGCCTCAAGGATTTTTTACGCGCCCATGCCGGGGCAGGGGCCGCCTATGACCGGGGGCAGGCGGTGTTGCCGGACCTGCCGGGGGCCGAGGATTGGCGGGTGCTACAGGACACGGACGAGCTGGCGGCAATCGCGGCGGCCTATGAGGCGCGCCGGCTGACGCTGGCGGAGGCGGATCTGGAGGCGCTGATGGCGTTTCTGGTGATGCTGACCGGGGCCGCGGCGCTGGAGGGGCGGCTGGGCGTGCCCGAGACGGTGCCGAGCGGGCTGCCGGTGGATCGGTGAGCCCCGGGCGGGCGGTATCCTTGGGCGGGGCGCGATCCGATTGAGCGCCTTCGGCGCGCCGTTTCTCTCGGTCTGCCGCCTGCGGCTTCGACCTCCGGCGAGACGGATAGGTGACGGGTCATCGGCGCGCGCGGTGCCTGTTGCGGTGGCGGTCCTTGAGTATTTGGGACGAGAAGAAGACCCGGTCAGTTCTGCGGGGCGGTGGTGGCGCGGTTCGCGGCGATGGTCCGTCGGTTGTGGGCCTTCGGCGCGCGGTTTGTATCGGTCTGCCGCCGCGGCATCGACCTCGGGGCAGGTTGGTTACGCGCAGTCAGCGGGCGTGGCGCCCGGTTCGGCGGTCTTTGAGTATGCGGGACGAAAAGTAGACCCGGTCAGTTCTGCGGGGCCGTAGTGGTGCGGGTGATTGTTGTGGTGCGGTTCGCGGCGATCGGCAGCCAGCCACTGGTGGCGCCGTCGGGCCAGATCACGCGCGCCTCGGCGCTGCCGTAGGATTCCAGGCCGAAATACAGGGGCAGGGCGCTGCCGCCGGCATGGCCGCCGCCAACGGTGCGTTCTTGGGTGTAGGTCAGGCCGTCGGGAGTGCGCAGCTCGACCCAGGCGCCGACGGCGCGGGGGTTGGCGCCGGGTTGCCTAAGCTCGATGGCGGCCCAGCCATGGCCGGTCTCGGTGGCGTTCTGCCAAAGCTCCATCGGGGCGCGGCGGTTGACCACGACGAGGTCGAGCCGGCCGTCAGCGTTGAGATCGGCGAGCGCAGCGCCGCGGGAGCGGTCGGTGGTGGCGATGCCGGCGGTGGCGCCGACCTCGACGAAGCGGCCCTCGGGCGTCAGCACCAGGAGGTTGTTGGGGTCGGCCATGGCGTTGCCCGGCATCTGGTCGACATTGCCCTTGGCAATGAAGAGGTCCGGCAGCCGGTCGTTGTCGACATCACCGAAGGCGGCATGCCAGCCGGTCGAGGGGCGGCCGTCGTCGCCGACGTGCGGCCGGTGCGCGGTGGCGCCGGCGCTGTAGGGCAGGGTGACGAAGCCGGTGCCGGTGCCGTGCTGCAGGATCTGGTCGCCCATCGAGGTCAGCACGATGTCGGGCAGCCCGTCTTCGTTGAGGTCGCGGCTGGCGATGCCCATTCCCCAGATCGACAGCTTCTCCCAACCATCCTCGGGGCCAAGGAAGCGGTTTTGGTCGGGCCGCCACATCTGCTCGGCGCCGCCGCGGACGTAGTAGTGACGGTCGTTCGACAGCCGCAGGTCGGCGCGGCCGCGGCGGGACCAGTCGGAGAACAGGAGCGACAGCGCGCAGTAGCCGGGGGTCAGGTCGAGGGGCGGGCCATAGCGGGCGCCCTCGGGCCGGTAGATCTGGTGGGCGTCGCAGGCCTGGAACGGGCCGTCGGGATCGGTGCGGTCGACGTAATTGCCGAAGGCGAGGGTGGGCATGTCCTGGCCCGGCTCCCAGGTGGCGGAGAAGGCGGTGGTCCAGCGGTTATCCGGGACGAGGCCCCAGGCGGCGGTGGCGTCGGTAAAGCTGCAGTCCGGGCCGCCCCGGTAGAGCTTGTTCGGGCCGACGCGCAGCACGGCGAGGTCGAGATGGCCGTCGCTGTCGATATCCAGCGGATAGGCGCCAGTGACGTCGGTCAGACCGGGGAAATCGCCCTGGGCGAAGGTCAGATCGCCGCCTGGCGGAGTGGTGTTGCGCAGGAGCGTCACGGGGTTTTCGCCGCCGGCTGCGAAGATGTCGGGCAAGGCATCGCCGTCGCAGTCGAAGACAGCCACGCCGCCGCCCACGAAGTGTTCCCAACCTCCGCCGTAGATATGCTCGACCGGCAGGGCGGAAGAGCGGTCGAGGAAGACCGGGTCCCCAGCCAATGCGGCACCGGGCAGAAGTGCGATCAGCAAGGCCCTCATGCCGGGACGGGCTCGGCGGCCAGAGCGGCGGCGGTGGTTGCCTCGAGCGCCAGGGCGGCGGCGCCGCGGGCCCAGATGAAACCGCCCCAGGCGTGGATTTCGACCTTGGGCGGCGGACGGCCGGTATGCACGATCATCGATTGCATTTCGGTCAGCACTTCTTCGGCATAGAGATAGTCGTAGCGCAGGCGCTCGCCGGAAAGCAGGATCAGAGAGGGGTCGAAGAGGTTGACGATGTTGGCCAATCCGAGCGCAAGGTAACGCCCGGCGCGGTGGAAGATCGCGCGGGCGGACTGGTTGCCAGCCTTGGCGTGGTCGTAGAGCGACTCCAGCAGCACTTGCGCGGACTTCACCCCGCGGTTGCCGAGATTGAGGGCGGTGCGCGCCTCTCGGATCAGGGCATAGTCGGCGACGTAAGCCTCAAGACAGCCACGCTGGCCGCAGCGGCAGAGCGCGCCGTCGAGTTGGACCTTGGTGTGGCCGATCTCCAGCCCGAGGCCCTCGGCGCCGCGGTAGAGGTGGTGGTTCAGGACCAGCCCCATGCCGAGGCCGTGCTCGATGGTAACGACGGCGAAGTCAGCGAGTTCGCGACCGGCCCCGAACCAGAGTTCGGCGAGCGTGACGAGATTGGCGTCGTTGTCGATCACCACCGGTCGGCCGAGCCGGTCGGCCAGCATGCGTTGCAGAGGTACGTCGCGGTCCTGGATCAGCGGTGACCAGTGCACGCGGCCGGTTCGGTGGTCGACGACACCGGGCAGGCCGAGGCCGACGGCACCGAGATCCGCGCGATCGCGCCCGGCCTGGGCGAGAGCCGCGTCGAGCACCGACTCGGCCGCAGTCAAAAGCTGCGAAGGGTCGAGCTGGAAGGCCGGAGCGTCGAAACTGGCCTCGGCGACCGGCTCGCCCGCGAAATCGAGGACTACGGCGGTATGCCGGTGATCGCTGAGTTTGATTCCGGCGACGAGCCCCGCCTGAGCCCGGACTCCCAACGCCACCGGCGGGCGGCCACGGGCGGTGTCATTGTCGCGGCGGGGGGTGGCAACCTCTTCGATGAATCCTGCATCGATCAGTTCGGCGGCGAGCGCGGTAACCGAGGCGGGGCTGATTCCCAGCTCTCGTGCAAGGTCCACCCGCGGGCTGAGACCGGCGGCACGCACACGCTCGAACACCTGCTGGCGCAGGGGGCGCGTTCCACCGGAGGGCGAGGTGACGAGAGGCCCACAGCCCTGGGGTGCCGATATGACCGATTCGAGGTCCATTATTTCAGCAAGAAAACTAAATACCACTCAATTTGACCCTTCTCAACTCAGAACTTAGCGAGAACACAGCCAATGGCGCAAGAATTTTAGACATATCGCAGATGCAGCAAAAAATAAATTTTGACACCTGAAATAAATCTGCCATGCTGCGTGCGTTCGGCGACAGAGCCGTACCGCCCTTCAGGGGCGTTCGAACCATTGGGAGGATACCTGATGCGCAAAGCGCTAATTCTCGCCGCAGCGACCGCTGTGGGCGTTTCCACTTCTGTCTACGCTGGCAGCCACGGCAAGACCGTGGGCGTCAGCTGGTCGAACTTCCAGGAAGAGCGCTGGAAGACCGACGAAGCGGCGATGAAGGCCGCGCTCGAGGCCGGTGGGGCCAACTACATCTCGACCGACGCGCAATCGTCGTCGTCGAAGCAGCTTGCCGACATCGAAAGCTTGATGGCGCAGGGCGTTGATGCTCTGATCATCCTGGCGCAGGACGCCGAAGCGATCATCCCAGCGGTGCAGAACGCTGCCGACGAGGGCATTCCGATGATTGCCTATGACCGCCTGATCGAAGACCCGCGGGCCTATTACCTGACCTTCGACAATGTCGAGGTCGGCCGGATGCAGGCGCGCGCGGTGCTGGCTGCGCAGCCCAGCGGCAACTACGTGATGATCAAGGGCTCGTCGGCCGACCCGAACGCCGATTTCCTGCGCGGTGGCCAGCAAGAAGTGCTCCAAGCCGCGATCGATGCCGGCGATATCACCATCGTGGGCGAGGCCTACACCGACGGCTGGCTGCCTGCCAACGCGCAGCGGAACATGGAACAGATCCTGACCGCGAACGACAACAACGTCGATGCCGTGGTCGCGTCGAACGACGGCACCGCCGGTGGCGTGGTTGCCGCACTGACCGCGCAGGGCATGGACGGCATCCCGGTCAGCGGCCAGGACGGCGACCATGCCGCGCTGAATCGCGTGGCCAGCGGCACCCAGACCGTCAGCGTCTGGAAGGACGCGCGTGAGCTGGGCAAAGCGGCGGGCGAGATCGCCGTGGCATTGGCCGGTGGCACGATGATGGACGCCGTCGAGGGTACCATCCAGTTCAACACGCCGGGCGGCAACACCATGAACGCCACCCTGCTGGCGCCGATCCCAGTGACGCAAGAGAACCTGTCGCTGGTCGTCGATGCCGGCTGGATCGCGCAGGACGTGCTGTGCCAGGGCGTCTCGGGCGGCCCGGCCCCCTGTAACTAAGTCTCTGTTTCCAAGCTGGAACCTTGTGTCCCCGCCGATGTGGCGGGGACACGTCACACGGATTGCATCCAAAGAAGAGACGCGCGATGGCCGACAGCAACACCCTTAACGAACCGACCCGGACGGAGAAGAACCTCTTCGCCCAGCTCGAGATCGACACCCGCCTGCTTGGCATGATCGGTGCCTTCATCGTGCTCTGTCTTGTCTTCAACTTCCTGACTGACGGGCGGTTTCTGACACCGCGCAACATCTTCAACCTGACGATTCAGACGGTGTCTGTCGGCATCATGGCCACCGGCATGGTCTTTGTGATCGTCACCCGAAATATCGACCTCAGCGTCGGCTCGCTGCTGGCCACCTGCTCGGCGATGATGGCCGTGGTGCAGACGGTGATCGCGCCGGAATGGCTGGGGCTAGAACTGGGCCACGGGATGATCGCGCCAATGGCGATCCTGGTGGGCCTGCTGACCGGGATGATCATCGGCGGCTTTCACGGCTGGCTGGTTGGCTATCTGACGATCCCGGCCTTTATCGTGACGCTCGGCGGACTGTTTGTCTGGCGCAACGTCGCCTGGCACCTGACCGGTGGCCAGACGATCGGGCCGCTCGACGCAAACTTTCAACTCTTCGGCGGCATCGGCGGCACGCTGGGCGAGACCGGCAGCTGGATCTTCGGTGTGATCGCCGTCGCGGCATCGCTATACGGGCTTTACAGCGCCCGCCGCGCCCGCCTGACCCACGACTTCCCAGTGAAGCCGATTTGGGCGGAACTGGTGATCGCCGGTATCGTGACCGTGGCGATCCTGGGCTTCGTTGCGATCCTGAATTCCTATGAGATCCCGACCCGCCGCCTTGCGCGGATGTTCGAGGCGCGTGGCGAGGTGATGCCAGAAGGCTTCACCACCGGCTACGGCATCCCGTATTCGGTGCTAATACTGATCGCGGTGGCCGTAGTCATGACCGTGACCGCGCAAAAGACCCGGCTCGGGCGCTATATCTTCGCCTTCGGCGGCAACCCAGAGGCGGCGCAGTTGTCGGGCATCCGCACCCGGGCGCTGACCGTGAAGATCTTCATGATCGTCGGCGCGCTTTGTGCGATCTCGGCGATCGTCGCGTCGGCGCGGCAGACCTTCCACTCGAACGACATCGGCACATTGGACGAGTTGCGCGTGATCGCCGCGGCGGTGATCGGCGGCACGGCGCTGTCGGGCGGTATCGGCACGATCTATGGCGCCATCCTCGGCGCGCTGATTATGCAGTCGTTGCAATCGGGCATGGCGATGGTGGGCGTCGACGCGCCCTATCAGAACATCGTCGTGGGCATCGTGCTGGTCTTCGCCGTCTATGTCGACATTCTCTACCGCAAGCGCACGGGGAGCTGAGCCATGCCTTTTGATATCGACCGCACTGGTACACCTCTCATCGAACTGAAGAACATGCAAAAGGCCTTCGGCGGCATTCGTGCCGTCGACGATGTCAGCATCGATCTATATCCCGGCGAGGTGGTTGGCGTGTTGGGCCACAACGGCGCGGGCAAGTCGGTGCTGATGAAGATGGTGTCGGGCGCACTGCAGCGCGATTCCGGCGAGATCCTGGTCAACGGCAAGTCCGCCGACATCAACAACCCGCGCGACGCGCGTAATTATCAGATCGAAACGATCTATCAGTATCTGGCTTTGGCGGACAATCTCGACGCGGCCTCGAACCTGTTTCTGGGCCGCGAGTTGGTGACACCCATGGGTCTGGTCAACGACGCCGCAATGGAGGCCGAGACGCGCAAGATCATGGGGCGGCTGACGCCGAACTTCCGGCGCTTCTCGACGCCTGTGGCCGGGCTGTCGGGCGGTCAGCGACAGTCGGTGGCCATCAGCCGGGCGGTCTATTTCAATGCAAAGATCCTGATCATGGACGAACCCACGGCGGCTTTGGGCGTGGAAGAGACGGCCATGGTGGCCGAGCTGATCGACGAGCTGAAAAAGCAGGGAATCGGAATCTTTCTGATCGACCACGACATCCACCAGGTGAAAAACCTCTGCGACCGGGCGTCGGTGATGAAGAACGGAAAGCTGGTGGGCACCGTCGAGGTCGACAAGGTCAGCGAGGACGACATCCTGGGCATGATCATCCTCGGCAAAAAGCCGGAGATTGCGGAGTGATTGTCGCGCGGCACGGAAGGGCCTGAGCGCATGTTCCTCGGCCTCGATCTTGGGACGTCGGGCCTGAAGGGCATCTTGATCGGCGAGGACCAGGCGATCGTGGCCGAAGCGTCGGCTCCGCTGACGGTGTCGCGGCCCCACGACGGCTGGTCGGAACAGGCGCCGGCGGACTGGATCGCGGCCGCAGAGGCTGTGTTTGACGGACTGGCGGCCGAGGCCGATCTGGGCGCGGTCGCGGGGATCGGGCTTAGCGGTCAGATGCACGGCGCAACCTTGCTCGACGCCTCCGACCAGGTGCTGCGGCCCTGCATCCTGTGGAACGACACCCGTTCGGCGGTTGAGGCCGCCGAAATGGATGCCGAGCCGGTCTGGCGCGAGGTAACCGGCAATATCGTGTTCCCCGGGTTCACCGCGCCGAAATTGGTCTGGGTACAGAACAATGAGCCTGACGTTTTCGCGCAGGTCGCCAAGGTCCTGTTGCCGAAGGACTATCTGCGGCTGTGGCTGACCGGCGACTACGTGGCCGAAATGTCGGACGCGGCAGGCACGTCTTGGCTGGACACAGGGGCGCGGGATTGGTCCGACGAACTCTTGGGGCTGACCGGGCTCGGGCGGGACCACATGCCGAGGCTGGTCGAGGGATCGGAGGTCTCGGGCGTACTGCGGGCTGAGTTGGCGCAACGCTGGGGGCTTGGGGCAGAGGTTGTCGTGGCCGGCGGCGGCGGTGACAACGCGGCCTCAGGCGTGGGCGTGGGCGTGGTGCGCGCCGGGCAGGCGTTCGTGTCGCTCGGCACCTCAGGCGTGCTGTTTGCCGCCAATGATGGCTACCGGCCTGATCCAGGCACCGCGGTTCACACCTTCTGCCACGCGCTGCCCGGAACCTGGCACCAGATGGGGGTGATCCTGGCCGCGACCGATGCGCTGAACTGGTATGCCGGGCTCATAGGCGACGACGCGGCGTCCCTGACCGCCGGTTTGGGCGCGCTGCAGGCGCCGTCGAAGACCCGGTTCCTGCCCTATCTCGGCGGCGAGCGCACGCCGCTCAACGATGCCGCCGTGCGCGGCGCCTTCATCGGCCTTGAACATGCCACAGACCGCAATGCCGCGACCCGCGCGGTGCTCGAAGGCGTGGCCTTCGCCATCCGTGATTGCCGCGACGCGCTGGCCGCGACAGGGACCGAGATCGCCTCGCTTCTGGCCGTTGGCGGCGGCTCTCGGTCCGATTATTGGCTGGCCGCCGTCGCCACCGCGCTGGACACCCGGGTCGACCTGCCGGTGGCGGGCGATTTCGGCGGCGCCTTCGGCGCGGCCCGGCTGGCGATGATGGCGGCGACCGGGGGCGGGGCCGAGCTGGCGCCGCCGCCGAAGATCGCCCGCTCGGTCGAGCCTGTCGCAGCACTGCGGCCTGCGTTCGACGACGGCCATGCACACTACATTGCGGCGCGCGACGCCATCAGGGGGCTGACATGACGGAGTTTTTCGCGGGCATTCCCAAGATCGCCTACGAGGGGCCGGAGACCGAAAACGAGTTCGCCTTCCGCCACTACGATCCCGACGCGATGGTGCTGGGCAAGCGGATGGAGGATCATCTGCGCTTCGCCGTCGCCTATTGGCACTCGTTCGCCTGGGAGGGCGGCGATCCCTTCGGCGGGCAGACCTTCATCCGGCCCTGGCATCCCCAAACCACGATGGAGAACGCGAAGCTCAAGGCAGATGTCGCCTTCGAGATGTTCGACATCCTCGGCGTGCCGTTCTTCTGCTTCCACGACCTCGACATCCGCCCCGAGGGTGCGAGCTTTGCCGAGAGCGTGGCGAACCTCGACGCGATGGTCGATTTCGTCGGCCCGAAGATGGAGGCGACGGGCACAGGGCTCCTCTGGGGCACGGCGAACCTCTTCACCCACCGCCGGTTCATGGCGGGCGCCGCGACGAACCCGGACCCGGACGTCTTCGCCTATGCCGGCGCGACGCTGAAGTCCTGCATTGACGCCACCCATCGCCTGGGCGGGCAGAACTACGTCATGTGGGGCGGGCGCGAGGGCTACGAGACGCTACTCAATACCGATCTGACCCGCGAGGCCGAGCAATTCGCGGCGATGCTGCGCATGGTGATCGACTACAAGCACAAAATCGGGTTCAAGGGCACGCTGTTGATCGAGCCGAAGCCGCAGGAGCCGACCAAGCACCAATACGACTACGACGTGCAGACGGTCTATGGCTTCCTCAAGCGTTTTGGGCTTGAGGACGAGGTCAAAGTCAATGTCGAGCAGGGCCACGCGATCCTGGCGGGGCATTCCTTCGAGCACGAACTGGCGATGGCGGCGTCCTTGGGCATCCTCGGCTCGATCGACATCAACCGCAACGACTATCAGTCGGGCTGGGACACCGATCAGTTCCCGGCCAACGTGCCGGAACTGGCGCTGGCCTACTACGAGATCCTGCGGATCGGCGGGTTCACCACCGGCGGCACCAATTTCGACGCCAAGCTGCGGCGCCAGTCGCTGGACCCCGAAGATCTGATCCTGGCCCATGTCGGCGGCATGGACGCTTGTGCGCGCGGGCTGAAGGCCGCCGCGGCGATGCTGGAGGACGGCGAGCTCGAGCGGTTGCGCGCGGCGCGCTACGCCGGCTGGGACGGCGCAGAAGCGCAGAAGATGCTGACCGGCGAATACGGGCTGGACGAGCTGGACTATTACGTCCGCAAGTCCGGGCTCGACCCCGAACCGCGGTCGGGCCGGCAGGAGCGGCTGGAAAACCTCGTCAACCGGTATCTGTGATCCGATTGAGCGGGCTTCGCCCGCGCAGTGGGTCAGATATCGGGCGGAATGTCGGGGTCTTGGATGAACCTGGAGGGGACATTCGCGCGATGCCCCGGGGCACGGAGTCAAGGCGCGCAGCGCCGCCGTGCCCATCGCCGCCCCGCCCCGGTGGGGTGGCGATTGGTCGACACCTGCGCATCGCTTGAGGTCCTACGGAATCGACAGCCATAAAGTACACCCGAACAAGTGTCGGTTCGCCACCCCGCGGGTCGACGATGGGCCCGGCTCGTCACGAGATGGCCAACGGCCGCTCCAAGCCGATCCACACCGGTCAGTTCGCCCGCAGCCGCGCTCGTGTCAGAGCCGGCCTCTGGAAGCACCGCGGCGATCAGGCCGTGTTCGGCCCGCGCCCCACGCGGCACCGCGCCGACCGGCCGTTAAGCCGGCGACGCCGGTGTTGCCGGATTGCCGTTATCGCTAACGGGCGCTCGGAGGCCGGGTTTCCATTGCCCGGGCGCCGCGCTAGGTCTGACCCGGTAGCAAGGGATGCGACGCGACGTGTTCGATACGGCTGTCTCAAAGGATGCGCTGAAGGAAGCGGTGCTGCGGCATCTTCGGTTCTCGCTCGGTCGCGAGGACGGGTTCGCCAGTATCTACGACTGGCGCATGGCGCTGTCCTTTGCCTTGCGCGACAAGATCGTCGGCCCTTGGTTCGAGGCCACCAAGCGCGCCTATGCGGCCGATGCCAAGCGGGTCTACTACCTGTCGCTGGAATACCTGATCGGGCGGCTTCTGGAGGACGCGGCGATCAATCTCGGCCTGCGCGACGCCGCCGAGGCGGCGATGGACGAACTCGGCGTGTCGTTCCGCGATCTGGTCGAGGACGAACCCGACGCGGCGCTCGGCAATGGCGGGCTGGGGCGGCTGGCGGCCTGCTTCATGGATTCGTTCGCCACCCTCGGCGTGCCGGCCCACGGCTACGGCATCCGCTATGAACACGGGCTGTTCCGGCAGCGCTTCGAAAGCGGCCACCAGGTCGAGACGCCGGAGGACTGGCTGAAACAGGCGCATCCCTGGGAGTTCGAGCGCCCCGAAGCGGCCTATGAGATCGGCTTCAAGGGCCAGGTCACCGACGGCCGATGGGAGCCGGGCGAGTCGGTCGTTGCCTCGGCCCACGACATGCCGATCATCGGCTGGGGCGGGCGCTGGACCACGACGCTGAGGCTTTGGGGCGCGCAGCCCACGACGCTCTTCGATCTCGACCGGTTCAATGCCGGCGACTACGCCGCGGCGGCCGAGCCCGAGGCGCTGGCCCGCACGCTCAGCCGCGTGCTCTATCCCGACGACACCACCTATGCCGGCAAAGAGCTGCGGCTGAAGCAGGAGTTCTTCCTGACCTCGGCCGCGCTGCAGGACATCCTGCGGCGCTATTTCAACACCCATGCCGACCCGCGCGCTCTGCCGCGGCACGTGGCGATCCAGCTCAACGACACCCACCCCGCGATCGCCGGGCCGGAACTGGTGCGGCTTTTGATGGTGCGCGGCCTCGGCTTCGAAGAGGCGGTCGGCACCGCCGAACAGGTGCTGAATTACACCAACCACACGCTCTTGCCCGAAGCGCTGGAGCGGTGGTCGACCTGGCTGATGGGCAACGTGCTGCCGCTGCACATGCAACTGATCGAGCGCATCGACGCCCGCCACCGCCGTGCGCATCCCGACCGGCCCGCCAACGTCGCCATCGTGCAGAACAACGAAGTGCATATGGGGCCTTTGGCCTTCATCATGGCGAGCCGGGTCAACGGGGTCTCCGCGCTGCACACCGATCTGGTGAAGCGCACGGTGTTTTCCGACCTGCACCGCCTGCACCCCGGGCGCATCGTCAACGAAACCAACGGGGTGACGCCTCGGCGCTGGCTGCGGCTGGCGAACCCGCGACTGTCGCGGCTGATCAGCGACACCATCGGCTCGGGCTGGGAGGCCGATCTCGACCGCCTCGAAGAGCTGGAGCCCCATGTCGAGGACCGCGGCTTCCGCGACGCCTTCGGCACAGCGAAGCGGGACAACAAGGTCGATTTGGCGTTGTGGATCGACCGGACCTGCGGGGTCTCGGTCGACCCCGATGCGATCTTCGACATCCAGATCAAGCGCATCCACGAATACAAGCGCCAGCTTCTGAACATCCTCGAGACCGTGAGCCTTTGGCACAAGATCCGCGAAAACCCGAACGGCGACTGGGTGCCGCGGGTCAAGATCTTCGGCGGCAAGTCGGCGCCAGGCTATCAGGTCGCCAAGGAGGTCGTGCATTTCATCAACGACGTCGCGGCCGTGATCAATAGCGATCCGGCGGTGAAAGGGCTTTTGAAGGTGGTCTACCCGCCGAACTACAACGTCTCGATGGCCGAACGGCTGATCCCGGCCGCCGACCTCAGCGAGCAGATTTCGACCGCCGGCAAGGAGGCCAGCGGCACCGGCAACATGAAATTCGCGCTGAACGGCGCGCTGACCGTCGGGACTTTGGACGGCGCCAACGTGGAGATTCGCGAGCGGGTGGGGGCGAAAAACTTCTTTCTCTTCGGCATGACCGCGGAAGAGGTGGTGGCGCGGCGCCGCGACGTGGAACACGCCAAGCACGCCATCGAGGCCAGCCCGTGTCTGCGCGACATCCTGCAGATGATCGTCGAGGGCCGGTTCTGCCCCGCCAACCCGGCGCGTTATCACGGCATCGTCGACCGGATGTGGCACCACGACTATTTTCTCGTCGCCAGCGATTTCGATGCCTATTCGGCGAAACAGCGCGAAGTCGACGCGGTGTGGCGCGATCCCGACCGCTGGAACCGGATGGCGGCGCTGAACACCGCGCGGTGCGGGTATTTCTCGTCCGACCGGACGATCCGTGGTTACATGGCCGATATCTGGGGCGTCGAGCCGGCGCTCTAAGCACGGGGGGCGGATGGCCGAGACCCAAGAGCTGGTGGACGGAACCGAGGCGGCGGCGATCCTCGGCGGCACGCATGGCGATCCCTTCGGGGTTCTGGGCCCCCACGACGGCGTGCTGCGGGCCTTCGTGCCGGGGGCCGAGCGGGTGCTGGCGCTGAAGGGCGGGTCCGAGACCGACCTTCCACCGGTGGCCGGCGCGCCGGGGCTCTTCGCCGGGCGGTTCGCGGCGACCGACTACCGGCTGCGATGTTCCAACCCCGAGGCGACCTGGGAAATCGACGACCCCTATCGGTACGGTCCGGTCCTGGGCGAGATCGACGAGTACCTTCTGGGCGAGGGTACGCATCGGCGCATCTGGGAGGCGCTCGGCGCCCATGTCTTGACCCATGAGGGCGCGGAGGGCGTGCATTTCGCAGTCTGGGCGCCCAATGCGCGGCGGGTCTCGGTCGTCGGCGACTTCAATTTCTGGGATGCGCGGCGCCATCCGATGCGGCGGCGGGGCGCGACCGGGGTCTGGGAGATCTTTCTGCCCGGCCTGGGCGAGGGCACGGTCTACAAATACGACATCCTGGGCGCAGAGGGACAGGGACTGCCGCTGAAGGCCGATCCGGTGGGGTTCGGGTCCGAGCATCCGCCCGCCAATGCCAGCGTCGTGCGGCGCATCGACCGGCGGCACTGGACCGATGGCGACTGGATGGAGGCCCGCGCCACGCGCCAGATCATCGACGCGCCGATCTCGATATACGAGGTTCACCTGGGCTCATGGCGGCGCGCCGAGGACGGCCGCCGCCCGCTCAGCTACCCCGAACTGGCCAGCGAACTGGTCGACTACGCGCATTGGATGGGCTTCACCCATATCGAGCTTTTGCCGGTCAGCGAGCATCCCTTCGACGGCTCCTGGGGCTATCAGCCGATCGGCATGTTCGCGCCAACGATCCGGCACGGCACGCCCGACGAGTTCCGCGGCCTCATCGACGCGGCGCATCGCAAAGGCCTGGGCGTGATCCTCGACTGGGTGCCGGGGCATTTCCCGACCGACCCGCACGGGCTCGGCCGATTCGACGGCACGGCGCTTTACGAACATGCCGACCCGAAAGAGGGCTTTCACCTCGACTGGAACACCTTGATCTACAACTACGGTCGAAGCGAGGTCGCCAATTATTTGATTTCAAATGCTTTATACTGGCTGGAGGAATACCATATTGATGGCCTTAGGGTCGACGCCGTGGCCTCGATGCTCTACCGCGACTACTCTCGGGCCGAGAGCGAGTGGGTCCCCAACGTCCATGGCGGGCGCGAGAACCTCGAGGCCATCGCGCTGTTGCAGCGGATGAACGTCACCACCTACGGCGAGGTGCCGGGCATCGTGACCGTGGCCGAGGAATCGACCGCTTTCGACGGCGTCTCGCGCCCCGTCGACAAGGGCGGGCTGGGCTTTGGCTTCAAGTGGAACATGGGCTGGATGAACGACACGCTCGACTACATCCAGCGCGAACCGATCCACCGCCGGCACCATCACCACCAGATGACCTTCGGCCTGCACTACGCCTATTCGGAGAACTACATCCTGCCGATCAGCCATGACGAGGTGGTGCACGGCAAGGGGAGCATGATCGGCAAGATGCCGGGCGAGGGGTCGGAGAAATTCGCCAACCTGCGCGCCTATTACGCCTTCATGTGGACCCATCCGGGCAAGACGTTGTTGTTCATGGGCTGCGAGTTCGCGCAGTGGGCCGAGTGGAACCACGACCAAAGCCTCGACTGGCACCTGACGGACGAGGCCCCGCATCGCGGCATGCAGATGCTGGTGCGCGACCTCAACCACCTGATGCGCGCGACGCCCGCGCTTTACCGCAACGACAGCCGCGCCGAGGGCTTCGCCTGGCTCGAGGCCGGCGATGCGGAAAACTCGGTCTTCGCCTATCTGCGGCGGGGCGGGGCGGGCGATCGCCAGATCGTCGTGGTGCTGAACTTCACGCCGGTCGAGCGTGTCGGTTACCGCCTGGGCTTTCCGGCACCGGGCCGCTGGCGCGAGGTGCTGAACACCGATGCCGGCGCCTATGGCGGCACCGACCGCGGCAATTACGGCGGCGTCGAGACCGAGCCCGTCGCCTGGCACGGTCAGGCGCAATCGGCCAATGTCACGCTACCGCCGCTTTCGGCGATCATATTCCAGCAAAGCTGACCCCCGGGGGAGGACATCCATGCGACCATCGGTGAACAGACGGCTTTCGAACCGGGCGATGGCCTTCGTCTTGGCGGGCGGGCGGGGCAGCCGGCTGAAAGAGCTGACCGACAAGCGTGCCAAGCCGGCGGTCTATTTCGGCGGCAAGGCGCGGATCATCGACTTCGCGCTGTCGAACGCGCTGAATTCGGGCATTCGCAAGATGGCGGTCGCCACGCAGTACAAGGCGCACAGCTTGATCCGCCACTGCCAGCGCGGCTGGAACTTCTTCCGTGCCGAGCGCAACGAATACCTCGACATCCTGCCCGCGAGCCAGCGCTACGACGAAGAGATGTGGTATCGCGGCACCGCGGATGCCGTGATGCAGAACATCGACATCATCGACAGCTACGACATCGACTACATCATCGTCCTGGCCGGCGATCACATCTACAAGATGGACTACGAGATCATGCTGCGCCAGCATGTCGAAACCGGCGCCGACGTCACCGTCGGCTGCCTGACCGTGCCGCGGATGGAGGCGACCGCCTTCGGCGTGATGCATGTCGACGAAAGCCACCGCATCACCGAGTTCCTGGAAAAGCCCAAGGACCCGCCGGCGGTCCCCGGCGATCCCGACCACGCGCTGGCTTCGATGGGAATCTACGTCTTCGACTGGGCGTTTTTGCGCGATCTTCTGACCGACGACGCGGGCGACATCAATTCCAGCCACGATTTCGGCCACGACCTGATCCCGCATATCGTCAAGGGCGGCAAGGCGGTGGCGCATCTGTTCTCGCAGTCCTGCATCATGACCGGGCTCGAGGAAGAGCCCTATTGGCGCGACGTCGGCACCATCGACGCGTTCTGGCGCGCCAATGTCGACCTGACCGACTTCACGCCGGCGCTCGACATCTACGACAACTCGTGGCCGATCTGGACCTATTCCGAGATCACGCCGCCGGCGAAGTTCATCCACGACGAGAAGGGCCGCCGCGGTAACGCGATCAGTTCGCTGGTGTCGGGCGGCTGCATCGTCTCTGGCTCGGAGATCCGAAATTCGCTGCTGTTCACCGGCGTGCGAACGCATTCCTATTCGACGCTGGAATACGTCGTGGCGCTGCCCTACAGCCAGGTCAACCGCCAGGCGCGGCTGAAGAACTGCGTGCTCGACCGCGGTGCCGACGTGCCGGCAGGGCTGGTCGTCGGCGAGGACCCGGACGAGGACGCCAAGTGGTTCCGCCGCACCGACGCCGGCATCGTGCTGATCACCCAGGACATGCTGGACGCACGCGCCGCCAAACTGGGATAACGTCTGAATGTCAGAGCTTTAGGACCCGTTCTTAATAAATGACTCGCCGCGTTCTATCTGTTGCCTCCGAGTGCGTGCCGCTGTTGAAGACCGGCGGGTTGGCCGATGTGGTGGGTGCGCTGCCGAAGGCGCTGGCAGAGCATGGCTGGCACATGCGGGTCCTGATGCCGGCCTATCCGGGGCTGGCGACGCGGCTCGGCAAACGGCCCAAGGCGCTCTGGCAGGACGCCGACCTCTTCGGCGGTCCGGCCAAGGTGCTGGGCGGCCGGGTCGAGGGGCTCGACATGCTTCTGCTCGACGCGCCGCATCTCTACGACCGGCCGGGCGGGCCCTATGGCGGGCCGGGCGGCGACCACGCCGACAACGATTTGCGCTTTGCCGCGCTGAGCTGGGCGGCGGCCGAGATCGCGCGCAATGGGCTCGCAGACGGCTGGACGCCGGATGTGCTGCACGCCCATGACTGGCAGGCCGGCTTCGCGCCCGCCTATCTGCGCTACGGCCCCGAGACCGCGGTCAAAACAGTGATCACCGTCCACAACATCGCATTTCAGGGCAATACCGGCGCCGAAAGGCTGGAGGCGCTGCGCCTGCCGCGCGCGCAGTTCACCGCCAAGGGGTTGGAATATTACGGCCATCTCAGCAGCCTCAAGGCCGCGCTGGTGACGGCCGATGCGATCACCACGGTCAGCCCGACCTATGCGCGCGAGCTGATGCGGCCCGAATTCGGCATGGGGCTGCAGGGCGTGATCGGCCAGCGCGCCAATGACGTCAGCGGGATATTGAACGGCGTCGATACCGAGGTCTGGTCGCCCGAGGCCGACCCGGCGATCCACGCCTATTCGGCCAAGAAACTCGGCGCCAAGAAGACCAACCGCGCTGCGCTGATCGACGAATTCGGGCTGGGCTATTTCGAGGGTCCGCTGGCGGTGCTGGTCAGCCGGCTAACCACGCAGAAGGGCATCGACCTGATCCCGGGGGCCTTGAGCGAATTCACCTGGCGCGGCGGGGCGCTGATCGTGTTGGGCTCGGGCGATCCCGTCCTGGAGGCGGCGATGCGGCGCGAGGCAGAGCTGAACCCGACCCGGATCGCGGTGCGGATCGGCTATGACGAGGCACTGTCGCACCGGATGTTCGCCGGCGGCGACGCGGTACTGGTGCCAAGCCGGTTCGAGCCCTGCGGCCTGACCCAGATGTACGGGCTGCGCTACGGCACGGTGCCGGTGGTGGCCGCGACCGGCGGGCTCAACGACACCGTGATCGACGCCAGCCCCGCCGCGCTGGCCGCCGGGGTCGCGACCGGGATCAAGTTCGCGCCTACCGACGCACTGGGGCTCGCCCAGGCGCTGCGCCGGCTGGCGGACCTATATGCGGACAAACGCACCTGGGCCCGGATCCAGCGCAACGGCATGAAGGCGCCGGTGGACTGGGCGCAAAGCTCTGGCCAATACGCTGCGCTTTATGCTTCTCTGGCGCCATGAGGGATTTGCGCGCGGACATCCCCGGCAAGCTGAAAGGCCACGCGCTGAGCGCCGGCCGACCCTATCCCCTTGGCGCCACCTTCGACGGCGAGGGAGTCAATTTCGCGCTGTTCTCGGCCCATGCCGAGCGGGTCGAGCTGTGCCTGTTCTCCGACGACGGCCGGCAGGAGCGTGCGCGCATCGCGCTGAAAGAGCGCGACGGCGACATCTGGCACGTCCATGTCGCGGGGCTCGGGCCCGGCACGCATTACGGCTACCGCGTGCATGGGCCCTACGCGCCGCAGGACGGCCACCGCTTCAACCCCCACAAGCTCTTGATCGACCCCTACGCCAAGCAGCTCGCCGGCCGGCTGGCCTGGACCGACGCCGTCATGGGCTACCGCGTCGGCGACCCGCAGGCGGACCTGAGTTTCGACGCAACCGACAGCGCGCCCTTCGTGCCGAAATCCGTCGTCGCCGACCCCAGCTTCGACTGGGGCGACGACCAGGCCCCGCGCATCCGCCGGTCCGACGTGGTGCTTTACGAGGCGCATGTCAAAGGCCTGACCCGCGGCCACCCCGACATCTCGCCCGACATCGCCGGCACCTACCGCGCGCTCGCCTCCGAACCGATGCTCGAGCATCTGACCAAGCTTGGCGTCACCACGATCGAGCTGATGCCGGTCCAGGCCTTCACCGACGACCGGTTCCTGATCGAGCGCGGGCTGAAGAACCACTGGGGCTATCAGACGATCGGCTTCTTCGCGCCCGAGCCGCGGTATATGTCCCACGGCGCGCTCTGGGAGTTCCAGACCATGGTCCGGCGCCTGCATATGGCGGGGTTCGAGGTGGTGCTGGACGTGGTCTACAACCACACCGGCGAATCCGATCACATGGGCCCGACGCTGGCCTTCCGCGGCCTCGACAACGCCAGCTATTACCGCCTGCAGGACGACCGGTGCTACTATGTCAACGACACCGGCACCGGCAACACGCTGAACGTCGCGCATCCCATGGTGCTGCGCATGCTGATGGACAGCTTGCGATACTGGGTCGAGGTGATGCATGTCGACGGATTCCGGTTCGACCTGGCCACCGTGCTGGCGCGCGAGGCGCAGGGCTTCGACGCCGAGGGCGGGTTTCTCGACGCGATCCGCCAGGACCCGGTGCTGGCGCCGTGCAAGCTGATCGCCGAGCCCTGGGACCTCGGGCCCGGCGGCTACCGGCTCGGCGCCTGGCCGCACCCCTTCGCGGAATGGAACGACCGCTACCGCGACGGCGTGCGCCGGTTCTGGCGCGGCGATGCGGGGATGACGGCGGACCTGTCGCGGCGGCTTCTGGGCAGCGCCGACGAATTCGACCATTCCGGCCGCGCCGCCACCGCCTCGGTCAACTTCGTCACCGCCCATGACGGCTTCACGCTCGAAGACCTGGTCAGCTACACCGTCAAGCGCAACCTCGCCAACGGCGAGGGCGACCGCGACGGCCGCAACGAGAATTTCAGCGACAACCTGGGCTTCGAGGGCCCGACGCTGGACCGCGGCATCCGCGCCGCGCGGGACTTGCGCAAGCGCAACCTGCTGGCGACGCTGTTTCTCAGCCAGGGCACGCCGATGCTTTTGGCCGGCGACGAGATCGGCAACAGCCAGGGCGGCAACAACAACGCCTATGCCCAGGACAATGAGAGCGGCTGGGTCGACTGGTCCGACCCAGATGAAGCGCTTTGCGCCTTCGTCGCCCGGCTGACGGCGCTGCGGCGCGCCCATCCGGTCTTGCGCCAGCGCCTGTTCCTGCACTCCCGCCCGCGGACCCGCGACGGGCTAGCCGATCTGTCCTGGCGGCTGCCCGACGGCACCGCGCCGACCGAAGACGACTGGCACGACCCGTCCTGGGTCACGCTTTGCGTCGAAATCCGCACCTCGTCCGAGACGCCGGATTACGCCGCCTCGGACGACGTGGTCTTCGCCGTCTTCAACGCCGGCGCGCGGACGCAGGTGACCCTGCCCGACTGCCCCGGCGGCCAGGTCTGGCAGGCGATCCTCGACACCACGGACCCCCTGGCCGAGCGCACGGCCCGGGTCGGCCGCCGGATCGACGCGCCGGCGCAATCGGTCCTGGCCTTCGCCCGCGCGCCCCTCGGAAAGGATCCGGCATGAGCCACGTCACCACTGTCGCGACCGAGCCGATCCACGGCCAGAAGCCGGGGACCAGCGGGCTGCGCAAGAAGACCCCGGTTTTCATGCAGCGCCATTACCTGGAAAACTTCGTGCAGGCGATCTTCGACGCCATCGGTGGTGCGGCCGGCAAGTCCTTCGTCCTCGGCGGCGACGGGCGCTATTTCAATGACCGCGCCGCCCAGGTGATCTTGCGTATGGCCGCCGCCAACGGCGCGCGGCGGGTGATCGTCGGCCGCGGCGCGCTGCTGTCGACCCCAGCGGCGAGCCACTTTATCCGGCTGCGGCAGACCGACGGCGGCATCATCCTGTCGGCCAGCCACAACCCCGGCGGGCCGGACGAGGATTTCGGCGTCAAGTTCAACACCCCAAACGGCGGCCCCGCGCCCGAGGCGGTGACCGAGGCGATCTACCAGGCCTCCGAAGCGATCACCGAATATCGCATCTTTGAGGCGCACGACATCGATCTGTCGGTGCTCGGCGAGACCCGGATGGGCGAGATGGCGGTCGAGGTCGTCGATCCGGTGGCCGAATACGCCGACCTGATGCATACGCTGTTCGACTTCGACGCGATCCGGGCGCTGATCGCCGGCGGCTTCCGGATCCGGTTCGACGCGATGTGCGCGGTGACCGGGCCATATGCGGTGGAGCTCTTGGAAAACCGTCTCGGCGCGCCGCGCGGCACCGTGGTGAATCGCCTGCCGCTCACCGATTTCGGCGGCCTGCATCCCGACCCGAACCCGGTCTGGGCGAAACAGCTGATGGACGAGATGTTCGGCGCCGATGCGCCGGATTTCGGCGCCGCGAGCGACGGCGACGGCGACCGCAATATGATCGTGGGCAAGGGCGTCTATGTCAGCCCGTCCGACAGCCTTGCGGTTATCGCCGCCAATGCCGATCTCGCGCCGGGCTATGCCGGCGGGCTCTTGGGCGTGGCCCGGTCGATGCCGACCTCGGCGGCGATCGATGCGGTGGCGGCGGCCAAGGGCCTGCCCTGTTTCGAGACGCCGACGGGCTGGAAGTTCTTCGGCAATCTGATGGATGCCGACCGGGTGACGCTGTGCGGCGAGGAGAGCTTCGGTACCGGGTCGAACCATGTGCGCGAGAAGGACGGGGTCTGGGCGGTGCTGATGTGGCTCAACATCCTCGCCGCCCGCCGGCAGTCGGTGGCCGAGGTGATGGCCGCGCATTTCCGCAACTTCGGCCGCAACTACTATTCGCGCCACGATTTCGAGGGGCTCGAAGTGCGCACCGCGACCGCGATGCTGGACGCGCTGCGCAACCGGCTCGGCGACTTGCCGGGAACCGAGGCCGCGGGCCTGCGCGTCGCAGCGGCGGACGACTTCGCCTATACCGATCCGGTCGACGGCACGGTCTCGGCGGGGCAGGGCATCCGGCTGGTCTTCGACGCCGGCGCCCGCGCGGTGTTGCGGCTCTCGGGCACCGGCACCACCGGCGCGACCCTGCGGCTCTACCTCGAACGCGCCGTGCCGGGCCCCGAGGGGCTGGACCAGGACCCCCAGTCCGCGCTCGCCCCGGTGATCGAGGCCGCCCACGCCCTGGCCGGGATCGAGGCGCATCTGGGCCGGTCGGAACCGGATGTGGTGACCTGAGCGCCGGCCGGTGCGATCTCTTGGGTGACTTTGCTGGTGGGAATCTCCTTGAGCAGTCCTTGCCCGCACGGCCCGGCGGCGGCCCGCGGGATGCCGCAGCGACCTCGGTATGGTGTGCTTTTATGGTAGCAAGGTACATCTTCCATACAAGCTAAGCGCCCAGAACAGCCAAAGCGGCAGCCCACCCGGGCGGGCCGCCGCTGGGCCGGGGCGCTTCGCGCTGTTAACCCGGCCTGGGGGAATGCTTTGGTTTCTGCCCGACGCAAGAACTCGGCGCGACTGTCTGTGTTTGTTCAAACCACCTTCTAGGGCCCGGACGGGCAATTCAATTCAGAACCCAGAGATCGCGTGCCCCTTACCCGCTCAGCGGGCGTGCTCAAAAAACCGCGCGATCCACTCCGCAAACAGCGCCCGGTCCGCTGGCCGGTCGAGCGAGGCGCGGGCGCGGGCGATCACCGCGGGGTCCATCTTGCCGTCCAACGCGTCGATCAGCGCCGCCACGAAGCCATGGGTCATTTCCGGATGGTACTCGGTGGTGAAGACCCGGTCGCCGATGTGGAAACCGCCGATCGCGCAGCCGGGGCCCTCCGCGTTCACCACCGCGCCGTCGGGCAGCTTGGTCACCTGCTCGCCATGGGCCGCCGCGATGCGTACCCTGGCCGGCGCTGGCGTCATCCAGGGCGCCGCCTCAGCCAACAGCACATCGACCAGGCCCAAAACGAACGGCCCGTCGTTTTCGCCCACCGCCCCGCCGAGGGCCCGGGCGATCGCCTGGTGCCCGAAACAGGCCCCGAACAATGGCAACCCCTCCGCCACCGCATCGCGGATCACCTGCAAAAGCTCCTGCACCCAGGCTGCGTCCGACCGGGCCGAGGCCGGCGAGCCGGTAATCACCACCCCGCCCAGCCCCGCGAGGCTTTCGGGAAACGCCCCGTCCTTGACGCCATGCACCTCGGTCGTCCAGCCCGGCCGCGCCTCCTGGATCAGCGCGGTGAACTTCTCGCCGTCCCTAGGGTGGCGCGCGGCAAAGGCGGACTCATCGGTGTTTGTCATCAGAATGGCGATGTGCATAGCTGCTTCCTAAGCCCTGGATCGGGGTGACGGAAGGGGGGGGGCATGACGGTCTGGACGCCGCAGGACGACGGGTTCGCCGATCTGTCGAGCCACGACGCCTTCACCCAAGGCCCACCGCATAACACCTTCGCCCGCCTGCGCGCCAAGGCGCCGTGCCACTGGACCGACTGGGACGGCGGCCGGGGCTTTTGGTCGGTCACACGGCACGCCGACATCGCCGCACTCCTGCGCGATTACCACGCCATGTCCTCGGCCCGCGGCATCCGCATGGAGGACCAGACCGAGGAAGAAGTCCTCGCCCGCCGCACCTTCCAGGAAACCGACCCGCCCGAGCATACGCGCGTCCGCAAGAAGCTGATCAAGGCGTTCTCCCGGCCCGTCGTGGCGGGGTTCGAGGCGCAGATCCGCGCGCTTTGCGAGGACATCCTCGACCGCGCCCTTACCGCCGGCACCTTCGACGCGACCAAGGAGATCGCCCGAGAGTTGCCGATGCGCATGCTCGGCCGGATCCTCGGCGTGCCCGAGGCCGACTTGCCCTGGTTGGTCGAGAAGGGCGACGCGCTGATCGCCAATACCGATCCCGACTTCACCACGCATGTGCTCGACAAGATGCAGACCGACGCCTTCCGGTTGATGCCGTTCAATTCGCCCGCCGGGGCCGAGCTTTACGACTACGCTCGCCGCTTGATGGCCGACAAGGCGGCGCGCGGCGACACCGAGGGCGTCCTGCACCTGATCCTGGAACCGGACGAGGACGGCCAGACCATCTCGGAGACCGAATTCCGCAACTTCTTCTGCCTGCTGGTCGCCGCCGGCAACGACACCACACGTTATTCCATCGCCGCCGGGATCCAGGCGCTGTGCCATCAGCCCGAGTTACTGGGTCAGCTCCAGGACGGCGCGGTCTGGGACAGCATGGCCGACGAGGTGATCCGCTGGGCGACGCCGGCGCTCTACTTCCGCCGCACTGCGACAAGGGATTTTGAACTGCACGGCCAGACGATCCGCGCGGGCGACAAGGTGCTTCTGTGGTTCGCCAGCGCCAACCGCGACCCGGAGGTCTTCGACGAGCCGTTCCGCGTCGACCTGGCCCGCAGCCCGAACCGGCATATGAGCTTCGGCCAGGGCGGCCCGCATGTTTGCCTGGGCATGCATCTGGCGCGGCTCGAGGTGCGGGTGTTGTTTGAGGAATTGAGCCAACGGATCAAGGCCATCGCCGCCGCCGGCCCGCACCGGTTCCTGCGGTCGAATTTCGTCGGCGGGATCAAGGCGCTGCCGGTGACGATGGATCTGGCATAGGAGGGCGAAAGATGGGCGACCGGCTGCGGGTTCTGTGGTGCGACCACCTGTCGATCATGCGCGGCAAATACCTGCCCGGCGCCAAGATCGGCGACGGCGCCACGCGCTTCGCCCAGCCGGTCTTCGCCACCCACTACGACAAGGACCTGGTGCTCGACGCGCCGGGCTCGGGCTGCCGCGAGGGGCTGCCCGACATGGAGTTCCGCTGGCGCGGCGAAGAGGTGCGCCAGGGCTGGGAACGGGCGACGAAGGTGGTGCTCGGCGATCTCTTCGCCGCCGACGGAGCGCCGCTGCCCTTGTGCCCGCGCGGGGCGCTGCGGCGGGCGATCGCGGCCTGGGGCGGCCGCGGGCTGGTGCCGAAGATCGGCATCGAGCTTGAGGCCTTCGTGCTGCAGGCCGACGAGACCGGCGCGCTGCGCCCCTACGACACGCCCGGCGGCGTGGTCTACGGCACCGGGAATTTCACCGACCCGATGCGGTTCACCGATGCGGTCTGGGAAAAGGCCGAAGAGCTCGGTTTTCGCATCGATATGTTCACCGCCGAATACGACGCGCCGCAATTCGAGTTCACGCTGAGCTTCGACGAGGCGCTGCGGGCGGTCGACGACGTGGTGCTGTTCCGGCTGATGGCGCGCGAGATCGCGCTGGAACACGGGCTGGTGCTGACCTTCATGCCGAAACCGGTGGCCGAGGCGGGCGGCTCGGGCATGCATATCAACCTCAGCTTCTGGGACGGCGACGGGCGCAACGCACTGTCGAGCGGGCCAGTCGGCGGCCCCGATCACATGAACGACCTCGCCCAGGGTTGCATCGCGGGCTGGATGCGCCACCACAAAGGCCTCGCCGGGCTGATCGCGCCGACGGCGAATTCGTACCAGCGGCTGCAGCCGGCGGCGCTGGCGGGCTACTGGGCGAACTGGGCCGGCGACCACCGCGGCGTGACGGCGCGGATCTCCGGTGAGGGCGGGGCGAAGGCCCGGCTCGAACACCGCATGGCCGACGCCTCCGCCAACCCCTACACGGCTGTCGCGGCGGTGCTGCAGGCGTCGTTGTTGGGGGTCGCGCAGGGCTACGACCTGCCGCCGATGGAGACCGGCGATTGTTTCGACCGCGTCGACGCGAGCGTCTCGGTGGCCAGCGATCTGAAACGCGCGATGGACGACCTGGAGGCGGACGAGGCGCTGGCCGGGGCCGTCGGAGCGGGGCTGGTGGAAAACCACGTCTTCATGAAGCGCAAGGAGGTCCGGAAGACGCGGGATCTTGAGGGGGATCAGCTGCGGGATTTCTACGTGTATTTTGTGTGAGTCTGGGGGATGTCCTCATGGGGGCACTGGATTAAGTGTCTGGAATTGTTGATGATTGCGCTAACAGTGGGTGGGGACACGGGCGCGGTTTTGGCGGGGTGAGGCGAGTCCGGGCCGACAGCAAAGAGGGCCGGAATTGCGCCCTGACATTGCGTTTTCTGCAATGACATTGTAATTACAGAAGCGTTATGGATGCCAAGTATGCTTGGAGCGATGAAAAGGACGAGGTGCTACGCAAAGAGCGCGGGTTTGGGTTTGCGGACGTGGTGGCCGCGATTGACACGGGGTTTATGCTGGACGACATCGCGCATCCCGGCGCGGGGTTCGAGCATCAGCGGATGATGTTCGTGCTAATCCGAGGCTATACCATCGCGGTGCCCTACGTGACCGACGGCAAGGTCAAGTTCCTGAAGACCGCGTACCACAACCGCCAGGCGCACCGCCGATACATGGGGAGAGACTCAGATGGCCGATCCTGATCTGAAAATCCTGAACACCGAACCGCTCGACGACGAGGAAGCGGCGTCGATGGCCGCGCTCGATGCGGCGCTGGAGGCGGGGACCATCGTGTCCGAACTAACGCCCGAGCGGAAGGCCGAGCTGGAGGCGATGGCGCGGGCGACGATGTCGCCGCCGAAGACGCAGATCACCACGCGGCTGGCCAAGCAGGACCTGATCAAGCTGAAGGCCAAGGCGCTGGAGATGGGGATGCCGTATCAAACGCTGCTGGCGTCGATCGTGCATCGGTACGTCGAGGGACGGTTGGTGGATAAGGAGTGATTGTTGCGGAGGGCCAAAATGCGCCCTACGCTCAAGTAGTCGTGCCGAATGGATAACCTATGCGTCCCAGTGAGCGGTTAAAGGTGATTTCGGAGCTGTCAGCCGAGCTGCAGGCTCGATACACATACAACGAAATCGACACCTACCTCAGCGCATTCGGTATTGAGCCAATTACCGACTGGCAGGGACCAAACAGCAAGCGTGTGTATTCTGCAGAGTTGTTGAATGGTGTCGCGGATGATCGCCTAAGCGAAATCGCAGAAGACCTTGAAGTTTCTATTTCGGCAGCGGCGTTGCCACTACCGAGAATTTGGGCGACTGGCTCCGAGCTGCGGTTGTTCGTGAGCCACATCGCCAAAGACAAAGATAAGGCAATAAGGCTGCGGGACTGTCTAAAGCCATACGGAGTCACTAGCTTTGTCGCGCATGAAGACATCGAACCGACGGTTCTGTGGCAAACTGAGATTGAGCGGGCGCTTGCCCACATGCATTGCTTTCTCTCAGTTCACACAGTTGGGTTTTCCGAAAGCAACTGGACGCAGCAAGAAATTGGTTTCGCTGTGGCCAGAAGAGTAAAGATCATTTCCCTGAAGATGGGCGAGACGCCCACTGGATTTATCGGGAAAGAACAAGCGTTGCCACGACGTCGAAGAACTGCAGAAGAGATTTCAAAGGAGATAATTGCGCTCCTTCGTGAAGACGATCGCACATGTGATCTGTTACCGAAAGGGTTTTCCGGTGATCTCGACGAGATCCCTTTCTAAAACAGCGTTAACTGAGTCCACCTTTTTGGTTCTTTCTGTGCCGGTTCTGAAAGGAGCGACGAGGATCGCGCCCGGCGCCGAGGGTGGGCGCTTTGCAACTTGCTCTGGCATCGCTTCGAAGCATTCACGGGTCAACCAGCGGGACCATTTCAACGCATCGCGCCCGCCCTGGGGGGCGGGGTCGGGCGCGATCCGGGCTTGCAGCCCGGGGGAACGGGTGGATGATGTGGCTCCCGGGTTGGGGAAGTTGGGTTTTCTCGCGAGGTCCCGGATCATGTCCGGGACTGCGTTTCTTGTTGCGAGAGAGTACGTGCGCAATGAATGCGCACCCTACAGCGATACGGAGAGGTCCCGGGTCAAGCCCGGGACGGTGCGGTGCGGGGCGGGGTCAGACCGCGGAGAACCCGGCCTCTAGCGCGGTGAGGACGATCTGGACGTCTTCGGCGGTGAGCACCAGGGGTGGGGACATGAGGATGTTGGCGCCGGACATGCGGACCATGGCGCCGTTCTGGTAGGTGACCTCGTGGACGCGTGCGATGGTGTCCTTGTCGATGGGGGTTTTGGCCGCGGGATCGCTGACCAATTCCAGGGCGAGCATCAGGCCGTGGCCGCCCCGGACGTCGCCGATGATGGCGTAGCGCTCTTTGAGGGCGTTCAGGCCGTTCCAGAGCTCGGCGCCTCTCGCGGCGGCGTTTTTCTGGACTTGCAGCTTGATGGTCTCGTCGAGGCAGGCGAGGGCCGCGGCGGCGCCGACCGGGTGGCCGGAATAGGTGTAGCCGTGGCCGATCATGGCGGCTCCGGTGTCGTCTTTCTCGAAGGTCTCGGCGACGTGTTCGGCGATCATCACGGCGCCGAAGGGGAAGTAGCCGTTCGTAATGGCCTTGGCGGTGGTGGCCATGTCGGGCTGCACGCCCCAGTGGCGACAGCCTGTCCAGTCGCCGGTGCGGCCGAAGCCGGTGATGACCTCGTCGGAGATCAGGAGGATGCCGTGACGCGCAGTGATCTCGCGTACGCCGGGCATGAAGCTCTCATGGGGCACGATGACGCCGCCGGCGCCCAGGACGGGCTCCATGATCATCGCGGCGATGGTGCCGGGGGACTGGAAATTGATCTCGTCTTCAAGGGCTTGCAGGCAAAGCTGGGCAAGTTTTTCCGGGTCGGTTTCGTTGAACGGGTTGCGGTAGGCGTAGGGCGCGGGGATGTGGTAGCAGCCGGGCAGGAGCGGCTCGTAGGCGGTGCGGAAATTGGCGTTGCCGTTGACCGAGGCGCCGCCGAAATGGGTGCCGTGGTAGCCTTTCTTGAGGGAGAGGTACTTGATGCGGCCATGCTCGCCCCGGATCTTGTGGTACTGGCGGGCCAGTCTTAGTGCGGTGTCGACTGAATCGCCGCCGCCGGAGGTGTAGAAGGCGCGGGTGAGGCCGTCGGGCTCCCAGAAATCCCGCAAGACCTCGGCCAGTTCGATGATCTTGTCGTTGGTGGTGCCGCGGAAGGCGGAGTAGTAGGGGAGTTCGTTGAGCTGCTGAGTGATGGCGTCTTTAACCGGCTGGCAGGAGAAGCCGAGATTGACGTTCCAGAGGCCGCCGACGGCGTCGACGACTTCATGCCCGTCGATGTCGGTGATGCGGGTGCCGTGGGCCTTGGTGATGATCGTGGGCGGGTTGGCCTGCATGTCGCCGGGATGCGCCATGGGGTGCCAGAGGTTGCGGGCGTTCTTTTCCTTGAGGAAGTTGGAGTCCTTCATGGGGCGGTCCTTTCGGGGATCAGGAGGTCGAGCGCCTGGGCGAAAGAGGCGCCGGGGCGGGCGACGTCGAAGAGGATGGTGCGAAGGCCGGCATCGGCGGCGCCGGTGACGTTGCGGGGCTGGTCGTCGACGAAGACGCATTTGTGCGGGGGCAGGTTGAGCGCGTCGAGGACCTGGGCATAGGCGCGGGGGTCGGGTTTCAGAACGCCGGTATGGGTGGCGTCGACGATGGCGTCGAAGTCCTGCAGGAACGGCAGTCTGTCCCGGAAGTCCGCGCCGTAGAAGAGGTCGAGTTCGTTCGACAGGATCGCGGTCTTCAGGCCGGCGGCTTTGGCCTCGGCGAAGGCGGTATGGAATTCGGGGCGGATGATCGCGGCGGGGTCGGCGCCGCGGGCGGCCTGGACGAATTGGGACATCTCGGTCCAGTGTTCGCCCACCAGGGCGCCGACCTCGCGGGCGCGTTCCAGCCAATAGGCGCGCTCGGTGATCTCGCCGCGCTGCATCGCCTGCCAGAGGCCGTCGGTTTCGGGGTGGAACGGGCCGGCCCAGGTCAAACTGCCCGGCGGCAGGCCCAGGGCACGCTCGGTCCTATCGTGGGTTTCGAACAGGGTCCGGGTCACCACGCCGCCGAAATCGAGGATGAGCGCGCCTGCGCCGGACATGCCGCCTCCCTTTGCGCCTTGTCCCCTGATAGGCGCGCGGCGGGGGCGGCGTCAAACCCCGGAATGCTTGACAGGGCGCGCCGCGGGCGGTCACCTGGACCCGGAGGCCCGGCGGCGGAAGACCGGGCCCGAGACCCGGGAGGTGATATGCTGAGAACGATGTGGGTGGCGGGCGCCGCGGCGCTTGGCCTTGCGATGGGCGCCGGGGCGGCGCTGGCGGAGTATCCCGAGGGGCCGGTGAGCTTTGTCGTGCCCTGGCCGCCGGGCGATCTGGAGGACGTGCTGACGCGGATGATCGCCGAGGATTTCCAGGCCGAATACGGCGTCTCGGCGGCGGTGGTGAACAAGCCCGGCGGCGGCGGCGGGCCGTTTCCCGGCGCGATCGAGGTGGCGACGGCGCCGGCGGACGGCTCGATGATCGGGTCCTTCGTGATCGGCGTGCCGGTGGTGGGCCACCAGATCGGCATCCCCGAGCTCAGCCCCGAGAAATTCGACCCCATCGGTATCTTTCTGACCTATCCCTTCGTGATCGCGGCGTCGGGCAGCGCGCCCTATTCGACGATGGAAGAGCTGGCCGCGCATGCCCAGTCGAACGACGTGGCCCTGGGCCATTTCGGCGATCCGCTGACGCCGACCCAGGTGACCAAGGCGTTGGCCAAGAACCTCGGCTTCGAATGGGGCTCGGACGCTGCGTTCGACGCGCTCGACTGCAACACGCTGGCCTCGGGCGACGCGGATGTGATCAACACGACGCTGCAGCTGATCCTGCCCTGCCTCGACCAAGTCAAGGTGCTGGTCTCGATCACCGACGAACGGATCTCGAAGGTGCCGGACGCGCCGACCGCGGGCGAGGTCGACCCGACCTTGAACATCGCGCTCTGGAACGGGCTTTTCGTCACCAAGGAGACGCCGCAGGAGGTGCGCGACAAGATTGCCGCGGTGGCCTCGCAGACGGTGATGTCGGACCGCGCGCAGGCGGTGGCCGAAGAGACCGGCGCACTGGTCTATTGGCAGGACGCGGCGGCGAGCGCGGCGCGGATCGCCGGCAACATCGCGACCATGGCGGCGATCGAAGAGATCATGAACTAGGCGGGGCAGATTTTCGCCGAAAATCTGGGGACAAACCCGCGTCGCGGGTTTGCCGCCGGGAGGTCGGGGAAATCCTGCGCCGCTGGGCGGGCGATGCGCTACGAAGACGACCCCACGGCTCCGAAGGGCGTTCCGCGCCGCGGGCAGCTTTTGTTCGCGGCGGGCTTCGCGGTCGTGGCGCTGATCCTGGCGGTCAGCTATCCCAGCCAGACCACCTGGGTGGAAAAGACCAAATGGGCTGCGCAGCCGGGGTTCTGGCCGCTGGTCGCGGTCGGCGGCATGGTGCTTTTCACCGGGCTGCACCTGATGGGGCTGCGGCCGCGGCGTGTCGGGCGGGCGGACCTGGCCGAGGGCCGTCGCTGGGGCGCGGGCGTCGAGTTCTGCCTGTGGTTTCTGGCCTACGTATTTCTGGTCCCGGTCATCGGCTATGTCGTCGCCTCCGCCGCCTTCGCCCCGGCCCTGGTCTGGCGCATGGGCTACCGGTCTCGCGCGATGCTGTGGCTGGCGGTTGGATTTGCGCTGGCCGTCGTGATCGTCTTCAAGGCTCTGCTCGAGGTCAAGATCCCAGGTGGCGCGGTTTATGACTATCTTCCAGGGGCTTTACGCTCGTTCTTCATCTTAAATCTGTGAGGGCGGCGGTGGCGCGGGGACAAAATTCTTTGAAGACTTTTGCCAAGACTTTTGCAAAAGTCTTGTCCCGCCCGGCGCCGGCCTGAGGCGCCGGCATGGAGCTGCTGCTTGCCGCCATAGAGGTGCTGGCCCGCTGGGACGTGGTGGCGGCGCTGCTGGTGGGCTCGATCGGCGGTGTGCTGATCGGCGCGATCCCCGGCGTCGGCCCGGCGGTGGCCATCGCGATCCTGCTGCCGGCGACCTTCTCGCTCGACCCGATCGTCGGGCTCACCGTGCTTTTGGGCATCTACGGCTCGTCGATGTATGGCGGTGCGATCCCGGCGATCCTGATCAACACGCCCGGCACCGCGGTCAACGCGCTGACCACCTATGACGGCTTCCCGATGACCACCCGGGGCGAGGCCCGCCGCGCCCTGTCGCTGGCCTATTCGGCGAGCTTCTTCGGCGGCGTGGTCAGCGTCGTCGCCCTGATCCTCTTCGCGCCGGTGCTGGCCAGGGTCGCGCCGATGTTTGGCAGCCGCGAGATCTTCCTCGCCGCCCTTCTCGGCATCCTCCTGGTGGTCATCGCCCATCGCGGCCAGACCCTGATCGCCGCGGCGCTGGCCTCGTTCGGGATCTTTCTCAACACCGTCGGGCTGGAGCCCGTCAAATACACCCGCCGCTACACCTTCGAGCAGTCCTGGCTCGCCGGCGGGATCGACCTGATCGTCGTGGTGCTGGGGCTCTTCGCACTGAGCCAGGCCTTCCTGCTCTTGACCGGCGAGGACGAGCGCATCCGCACGACGCGGCTGCGCGGCGGCCTGTTCCAAGGCTTCCGGGAACTGGCGCGGCACCCGCGCGTGGCGTCGGTCAGCTCCAGCTTCGGCGTGGTGATGGGCATGATCCCCGGCGTCGGCGAGTTCACCGCGCAGTTTCTCAGCTATACCTACGCGCAGCGGACCTCGCGGCGGCCCGAGGATTTCGGCCACGGCTCGTCCGAGGGGCTGATCGCCAGCGAGGCCGCCAACAACGCCGTGCCGGCGGCCGCAATGGTGCCGCTCTTGGCGCTCGGCATCCCCGGCGAGGCGCTGACGGCGATGATGCTGTCGGTGTTCTACGTGCACAACGTGGTGCCCGGCCCGGGCCTGTTTCAGTTCCAGATGGACTTCGTCGTCGCGCTCTATCTCGCGCTTCTGATCCTGAACGTGCTGGTGCTGGTCTTCCTCCTCGGCGCCACCAACCAGCTCATCCGGGTCGTCAACATCCCCAACCGATTCCTGGGCGTCTGCATCCTGACGCTCAGCTTCGTCGGCGTCTATTCCTTGCGCAACTCGGCCACCGACTGTGCCATCGCGGCCGGCTTCGGCATGCTGGGCTACATCCTGAAACGCCTTTCGCTGCCGATCGTGCCGATCATCCTCGGCATGGTCCTGGGCGGGATCATGGAGGTCAAGCTGCGCTCGTCGATGAACCGGGTGAAAGAGCCCCTGGATTTCATCGACCGGCCGGTGGCCTTTGTGCTGTTCTGCATGCTCGTGGTGATCCTGGCCCTGCACGCCCGCCGGGTCTGGCTGGATGCGCGGTTGCGCAGGGACGCCCGCTGGCGCATCGAACACCGCGCGACCCGGTTCGGGGCGCATCTGCACCGGCGGCAGGGGCTGATCGCGGCGGAACGGGCCAAGGCGCTGCGTCAGGCGCGCCGGATCGTGCCGCGCTCGGCCAAGGCGGAGGACTGACATGGCGACGCGCATCCTGGTCGTGGGGACTTACGACACCAAGGAGGACGAACTGGGCTTTCTGGCCGATTGCATCCGCGGCCAGGGCGGCGAGGTCGTCACGATGGATGTCAGCGTGCTCGGCGACCCGTCCGGCGCGGTCTCGGTGTCAAAGCACGACGTCGCGGCCGCGGGAGGCGCGTCGATCCGCGAGGCGGCCGACAGCGGAGACGAAAACCACGCGATGCAGATCATGGCGCGCGGCGCGGCGGTGCTGGCCGCCCGGCTGCAGGCCGAGGGCCGGATCGACGGCGCGATCGTGCTGGGCGGCTCGATGGGGACCGACCTGGCGATCGACCTCTGCGCCGCGCTGCCCTTGGGCGTGCCGAAATACATCGTCTCGACCGTCGCCTTCTCGCCGATGATCCCGCCCGAGCGGCTGCCGGCGGATGTGCAGATGATCCTCTGGGCCGGCGGGCTTTACGGGTTGAACTCGATCTGCAAGGCGTCGCTCAGCCAGGCCGCCGGCGCGGTCCTGGGTGCCGCGCGCGCGGTCGAGCGACCTTCCTCAGCTTTGCCGCGTATCGGTATGACATCGTTTGGAAAAACCGTGTTGCGCTACATGGTGCCGCTGAAACCGGCGCTGGAAGACCGCGGCTTCGAAGTGGCTGTGTTTCACGCCACCGGCATGGGCGGGCGCGCCTTCGAGGCCTTGGCGGCCGAGGGCGCCTTTGCCACGGTGATGGATTTCGCGCCGCAGGAGGTGGCGAACCACCTGATGGGCTCGGCGATCACCGCGGGCGAAAGCCGGATGACCGCGGCGGGGCGTGCGGGCGTGCCGCAGATCGTGGCGCCGGGCTGCTACGATCTGGTCGATTTCGTCGGCTGGCAGGACCCGCCCGAGCGGCTGAAAACCCGGGAAATTCATGCCCATAACCGGCTGCTTTCAAGTGCCCTGCTGAATGCCGGGGAACGCCGCGAGGTGGCCCGCGCGCTCTGCGCCCGGCTGGCCGAGGCGACCGGTCCGGTGGTGTTTCTGCTGCCGCTGCAGGGATGCAACGAGTGGGACCGGCCCGGCGCACCGCTGCACGATGCCGAGGGTCTCGCCGCGTTCATCGACGAGATGCGCCGCGTCTGCCCGGCAAACGTAGAATTGCGCGAACTAGACTGCCACATCAACGATCCCGAGTTCGCCGAGGCGGCGCTGGCGGTGCTCGACGGCTAGCTGGCGGACGGGACTGTTCGGGTCTGGTAGAGTGGACCCGGTTTCGCCTGGGAAGCGCATTGGCAACCGACTCCCGGAGCGGAATCAAGGCGCGTAGCGTCGCCGCGCCATCGCCGACCCGCCCGGGTGGGGCGGCGATTTGCTCAAACTCGCGCATCGCTCGATGCCCTACGGACTCGATCACCGTAAAGCACTGCCGCTCAGATGTTGCATCGCCACCCCGCGGGTCGGCAATGGCGCGGCTCATCTCAATGAGGCGATGTCCGCTCCAGGCCAAAACCGGCGGCGCGCACCAGCCCACCGACGCGGCATCCGGGCCCTTCCGGCCCGGGCGCGGGGGCCCTATATCTGAGCTGGGCGAACGGGAGAGGCGTGCTGAGCCAAACTGCGACATTCCAGGTCTCGGCGATGCATTGCGGCGGGTGTGTGGGCCGCATCGAGCGGGCCTTGGCCGCCGTGCCGGGCGTGACCGAGGCGGCCGCCAACCTCGCCGCGGGCAACGTGACGGTGCACTACGACCGCCCCGCGAAAGTCACAGGCCTGACCGAGGCGCTGCGGGCGGCAGGCTATCCGGCGGATGCCGAGACCGCGGTGCTCGACATCGATGGCATGCATTGCGCCAGTTGCCTGGGCCGGGTCGAAGCCGCGCTGGCCGCGGTGCCGGGGGTCCTTGAGGCCCGAGTAAACCTGGCCGCCGAGACCGCGCATGTGCGCTATCTGGCCGGCATGACGGCGCCGGACGCGCTGACCCAGGCAGCGGCGCAGACCGGCTATGCGGCGCGCGCGCGCGCCGACGAGAGCGCGCCGGAGGACCGCCGCGACGGCGAGATTGCGCGGCTGCGGCGCAAGGTACTGATCGCGGCGGCGCTGGCCCTGCCGGTTTTCATCGCCGAGATGGGCGGGCACCTGATCCCCGCCGTCCACCACTGGATCGGCGCAACGATCGGGCACCAGACCAGCTGGGTGATCCAGTTCGTGCTGACATCCGCGGTGCTTTTCGGGCCGGGGCTGGGGTTCTATCGCACCGGCTTCCCGGCGCTCTTTCGCGGGGCGCCGGATATGAACTCGCTCGTCGCCCTGGGGACCTCGGCCGCCTATGGCTATTCGGTCGTGGCGACCTTCACGCCCGGACTGCTGCCCGCCGCGAGCCGCGCGGTTTATTTTGAGGCGGCGGCGGTGATCGTCGTGTTGATACTCGTGGGCCGCTGGATGGAGGCCCGCGCCAAAGGCCGCACGGGCGCGGCGATCCGGCGGCTCGTCGGCCTGCAGCCCAAGACCGCACGCGTACGGCGGGGCGCCGGTTTTATGGACATGGCGCTGGCGGATGTGCGGTTGGACGACCTCATCCAGGTGCGTCCGGGCGAGCGGGTTGCAACCGACGGCGAGGTCGTCGAGGGCCGGTCCTTCGTCGACGAGGCGATGATCTCGGGTGAACCGACACCTGTGCCCAAGGCGCCCGGCGACGCGGTGGTCGGCGGCACCGTGAACGGCGCGGGCGCCTTCGTTTTCCGTGCCACGGCGGTGGGCCGCGACACCGTTTTGGCCCAGATCGTGCGCATGGTCGAAGAAGCGCAAGCGGCGAAACTGCCAATCCAAGGGCTGGTCGACCGGATCACACTGTGGTTCGTGCCGGCGGTGTCGGCGACGGCGCTGTTGACGGTACTGATCTGGCTGGCCTTAGGACCCTCGCTGACGCATGCACTGGTTGCCGGGGTCTCGGTGCTGATCATTGCCTGCCCGTGCGCCATGGGGTTGGCGACGCCAACCTCGATCATGGTGGGCACCGGCCGCGGCGCCGAACTGGGGGTTCTGTTTCGCAAGGGCGATGCGCTGCAGCGGTTGCAAGAGGCGCGCGTGGTGGCTTTCGACAAAACCGGGACCTTGACCGAGGGGCGGCCGGACGTGACTGATTTCGTGGTGGCCGACGGCGTCGACGCCGACATCGTGCTGGCGACTGTGGCGGGCGTCGAAGCGCTGTCGGAACACCCGCTGGCCGCCGCACTGGTACGGGCCGCAGAATCGCGCGGGCTGGCTGCATCGGCGGCCACCGGTTTTGCCTCGGTCACCGGGCAGGGGGCCCGGGCCATCGTTGACGGCGAGGTGGTTCTGGTCGGGGCCGCCCGTCTGATGGACGCCGAGGCGGTCTCTGTCGCAGACTTGGTCGGTCGGGCCGCGGCCTTGGCGCAAGACGGCAAGACGGTGGTCTACGCCGCCATCGGCGGACGAGCAGTGGCCGTGTTCGGCGTTACGGACCCGGTAAAGCCGTCGTCGCGCCACACGGTGGCAACGTTACGCGCAAAAGGTCTTCAGGTCGCGATGATCACCGGCGATGCTCAGGCCACGGCACAGGCCATCGCCGCAGATCTGAAGATCGACCACGTGGTGGCCGAGGTGTTACCCGAGGGCAAGGTCGACGCCGTGCGGACGCTGAAAGAAGCGGGACCGGTCGCTTTCGTGGGCGATGGGATCAACGACGCGCCGGCCCTGGCCGAAGCCGATATCGGCATTGCCATCGGAACCGGGACCGACATCGCGGTCGAGGCCGCGGATGTTGTGCTGGCCTCGGGCGATCCCGCAGGCGTCGTCAATGCGGTGGCAATCAGCAGGGCGACGCTGCGCAACATTCGCCAGAACCTCGTCTGGGCGTTCGGCTACAACGTGTTGCTGATTCCGGTCGCGGCCGGTTTGCTCTATCCTTCTCTTGGCCTGCTGCTGTCGCCGATGCTGGCGGCCGGCGCGATGGCGCTGTCTTCGGTCGCGGTGCTGAGCAACGCGCTTCGGCTACGCTGGATCGCGCCGGAGACGGTCAACTCTGTGACACCCAATGCATCTCCTTCCACGTTGTCCGCCGCTGCGCCGTCGCGTGCCCACTGACCCGCCTCATCGCCGACATTTCCAATGACCACTCGCGTTCCGCAGATTGCCACCTGCGGAGCCTCTCAGCCCGGGCACGGGGTTACGCGGCGGGAACTGACCTTATGCAGACCTCAAGGGTGCAGGGCCCTTCGACTTGCCTCGTTGGCCAAGACGACCAGCGTCGCTTCACCCGTTCACCGATCGCGTCGTTTTCGTCACGCGTTATCCCGCGCTACGCGGCCTCACCGAGGGCCCGGCAACTTGCCACCGCCCTGCGCTGGCCCGGCGCCGTGATCCGTTCCAGCGCGCCGGTTCCGGACGTTCCGTTTACCGTGGGCCGTCGCCCGATGGGCCTTCAGCTAACTTTCAGCTCGCCAATTTCATTCATCAGCCGCCAGACGGGCAGCAAACCCTCGGCTCGGCCGAGTGTCGCCCGAATAAGACCGGAGGTACGCCAATTCCCGGCCAGCGGCGCCGTCACAGCCAGCGCCTTTCGCTTCAGGAGATCACCTTGGGGATGGTCGGGTTCATAGGGCTTCGGCACCCTTTTCAACGACTCCGGTCCCCAATCCGAGATCTCTGCCTCCGCGCTCTTTTTGGCGTCTGCGATGGCCGCCGCCAACGCGTCGCCGTGCCTGTCGACATAGGCGCGGTATTGCGTCAGCGCGGCGCCCGAAAGCCCCATGATGCCGACGCCAAGTATCAAATAGTCCGGAGCCGAACCGAAAAACCATGCGGGGCGGGCGTCGCCGGGCTGGCTCCACATGATGTGCAGGTGCGGATTATATGGCGTCTTGTCCTTGGAAAACCGCACGTCGCGGTAGATCCGAAAGAGCTTGGGGGCATGCGCAATCCCTGTCAGCCGGGCAATGTCCTCGGCCAGAATGGTCATAAAGAGCTCGGCGGGTTTCTTAATCTCGTCAACAAACTGCGCCTTGCGCGGCTCGAACCAGTCCTTGCGATTGTTCTGCGCAAGTTCACTGAAAAACGTGTTCGAACGGTCGATCAGGTCAGTGAAGCCGTCGGTCATCGCGGGGTCCTTCGCGTACTCATCTGAGTGCCTGCCGCAAGCCTATCACGCCGCGGCTGCCCGGCAACCGGCGGTGCGACGCCTGCAATCCCGCATCTGCGCCCGACGCCAAGACCTCTTCTACCCGGATGCCCAAATCTTGCGGTTTTCAGCGATCAGATGCTCACGCGTCAGCGCGGCGTTTCTTTGTTGCAGAGCTTGGAAGACCTCGCGGCGGTTCGGGCTGGGCTCGCCCGGGCGCGGGTCGAACAACGGGTTGGCAGGATCGGCGGGCTTGATCCCAGCCATCGACGTGTCCTGTATACCGCGGAACTTGTCGTAAGCGTTGCCGGCCGCGTCACCGATCAGATCGCTCAGCACGGTCTTGAGATCGGTGCCGAGTTTGCCCTGAATGTGGCTGCTCAACGCCGTGGAGGCTTTGGTGCGTGCCGACGCAAGATCCTCTGGCTTCGCCGCTTCGGCTGGGACGGCGCCGTAGGCCTCTGCGATCTTGCCGTTGAAGGCCTCGACCATGGTGTTCAGCGGCGCACTACGGGCCGCCTGCGCCGACGTCGTCGCCGCGCTGGGCGAATTGGTCCCGGCAAGCTGGTTGACCTGCATCAGGACGTTGACGGCGTATCCCTCTTGCTCGATGGACTTTGCTGGAAATACCGACGGGCTCGGTCCGAGATTTCCGGGATTGCCGAGCTCCGCCCATTCCGCCGCTGCGTCAAGCGGCTTTCCTTCCGCGTCTTTTTTGTCTTTCAACGCGTCGCTCAGCGTCTTGCTCGGCGCCTTGGCGCTGCGGTTGAAGCCGGCGACGCCAGAGGCGTCATCGGCAATCGCGGTGCCGGCGGGAATTGCGTTGACCTCGGCCTTGATGGCTTTCAGCACTGCCTGCTCGATCATGTGGTGGGTCTGCAGCGCGCGGCCGAATTCCGGCGCCTTTTGCTTTTTCAATGCTACGGCTTTGGAATAGGACGGTCCGTCGGTCAGTTCGGCGCCGATGGGGTCGTCGCGCATGCCGGTGCCGGAGAGGTCCGCGCCATGCGGGCCAGGGAACATCTCGCCCTTCGCGATCGAGCCCGACATGAACCCCTGGGTGGTCGAGACCATCTTTGGGCCGTTCGTGGTGACGGCATCGACGATCGACTGATCTGAATCGCGCACCTCGAGGTATTTCTGGTAGTTTGCCAGCAAGGCCGCTTGATGTTCGCCGGCCTTTTCCGCCACCTTCGCGGTCCAGTCCGGCGCATCGGCAGCCGTGGTTTTGCCGGACGCTTCGTCCTTTTTGTATTCATAGCGGTTTGCTGTCGGGTTCCATTCGGCCAGCGAATCGAACGTCCTGTAGAGCTCTCCCGCCTTGTTGATCTCGGAGGTGTTGACCTCGCGTCGTGTCGCCATGGCCATCAATCCCGCGCCCAGATCGCGGCTGGCGCTACCCGGATCGGTCAGATCGCCGCTGAACTGCGCTTTGAGGCCCGGGAAGGCTGGCTGCGCCGGGCCGGGATCCTGGCCCTCGCGGGCCGGCTGCGGGTCGGAATAGAGGAAGGCGACGCGCCGCAGGATCGCCCACTCGGGATTGTGATCCAATTCGATCAGGTATTTGGCCGTCGATCCGTCGGTTTCGAGTTTCTTCTTGACCACTTCTCGCTGCGCTTTGGCCTCTTTCCATGGTCCGGCGAAGCCCTCGCCTTGCGTGATGTTGTTGAGGACCACAAAGCGGAATGTCGGCTCGTTGAGGTCCGGTTTCACCTGGTCTTCCTGATCTTCGCGCGGCGGTTTGGTTTCGGCGTTGTGTTCCTCGCCCAACTCGTCGGCATCGACCTGGCCGGAATCGGTTTCCTCCTGGGTCAGGACCTGATCGCTGGTTCCGGCCTCCAACAGGGTTTTGATCTCGGCCAACAGCTTGTCGCGCTCCGCGGCGACCTTGGGCGTGTCGCGGTTGGGTTCGGGCAATTTGCTAAGCCGTCTCTCCTCGGCTTCGAGCGCCCGCAACTTCTCGACGCATTGGCGAAGCTGCGGCAGCAATGTCGTGGTGATCGGTTCAGCGCATTTGTCCTGCATCACGTCACACCGCCCTTGTAGATAATCCGCCGTCATCGGCGCAGGCTCGGACAGGATCATCAGCTCGCGCCGGGCTCCCTTTTGCTGCAATTCCATCGAATGCGTGTCGCCTTGCAGGACGACCGGGTTTTTGGGCACCCCCTTCTTGCCCTTGAACTTCTTCACCAGCCCGGCGATCAGCTTCTTGACCTTCTTGATGATCCAGTCGAGCGCTTTGTCGAAGGCAGCATGAACCTTGGCGCGGATCTTGGTGATGATGCCGCGGATCGTGCCGCCGATGTCGGGAAGCCCCAGGAAGCGCACGATGAACGAGATGATGATTGGGATCGTCTTGGCCATCGAGGTCTCAACGGCCAGTGCGGCGTCGCCCAATTGACCGCGGGCGATCTTGCCGATGGAATCGAAAATCGACGACGCGAAATCGAGGATCTGCTGGAATCGTTCCACGAAGAAGACGATCAGGTTGTAGATCGTCAGCAAGATGTCGATCAGCGCGCCGGCGGGGTTCGACCAGGCGACGAGCTTGCGAATGCCCGCCTGCACGACGGCCCGGACCACCCAGTCGCGGATGCCGTTGATGATGGTCATCTGCAGGTTTTCGACGTATTCCATCAGCTTGCGCCAGATGCCGACCAGGCCTTCGGTGCGCAGGATATTCACGACTTCGATCAGCCGTTCGACGACCGAGACCTTGACTTCGCCGTTGGGATTCAGCGCCTTGACGATGCGCGGACGCAGCTGTGGATAGGTCAGACCCAGCACCTGAAGGATCACGGACACGATGCCCTTGAGGTCCAGTTTTTCGGGCAGCGTGATCCCCATTTGCTGGAACGGCCCCAGGATCCAAGCCAGAAGCCCGGCCTTGATATGGGTCCAGATGCGCTCGCCGAATCCTTTGATGCCGTTGCCGACCGCCTTGATCAGGTTCAAAGCGAATTGCAGCGGGTCCGAGATGATCAGGCCGATGGTCTCGCCGATCGCCTGGATCTTCTCCCACACCGCCTTGCCCATCGGGCCGAAGCCGATCACGAACGCCTCTGCCACGAGTTTGGCGATGATTTTCAGGACATGCAGGCCGTAGGCCAGAACGTCTGAAAAGAACTCGCGGAAGACGCGGGTGAAGCTAGAGATCGGGGCAGTCCATTCGAAATCGTCGATGGCGCGCGAAAACAGGCCCTTCACCCGGTCCCACGTGATGTCGTAGGTGGTCAGGCCCTCTTTGATCGCGTCGAAACCCTTCTGCAGCGAGCCAGATTGCTTCATCTGCTCGAATGTTTCGTCCGCCCCGATGAATTTCATGAATGCGCCGACGTAATCGATGGCGCTTGGGTTCACCGATTGCCCGGTGAACAGCCGACGTCCGATCAGCACTTTCAGGACGCCGTAGGAATCGAGCCGGTCCGCCAATCCCTCGGCTTTGCGGGCCAGCCAGCCGTCGTCGCCTTCTTCCGAGAAGCGGCGCACCGTGTTTTGCGTCGTCTCCACCGGCGCCGGCGGCGGTGCGCGGGGCTGGGCTGCGCGTGCGCGGGGCCGCCGCACCGTTTCGGGGTCCGGTCTGGGTACGCGCCGTGCCGCGCCCTGTTGGACGGTGTGCACCACCTCATGGGCCATCAGCCGGGTGTCGGTCGCCTCCGAGGCCGACCGAAGCCAGATATTGCGGCCATAGGCGAAAGCGCGCGCGCCAATCCGGGTGCAAAGCTCGGTGGCGTCATCCCCGGTATGGACGCGGATCGCCGAGAGATCGACGTGCAGGCGGCCCTCGATCCGGGACCGCAGCGCTCCGGGCAACACCGATCCCCCCCGCGCATCTCGAATGCGTGCCGCCGTTCCCGGGCTCAACGCAAACCGGCCCGGACCGCCCTGTCCGGGTTGGAATTTGGGGCGCAATCCTTCTCCTTCCGACAGCGTATTGAAATCGCCGTCGGTCATTTCGTCGAACTTGTTTTCTTCGGGCGTCGAGACCCCGACCTCGGACATATTGCCGGGGAGCGCAGGCACTGCCGACAGGCTGTCGAGATTCGGCTGGCTGGCCGGATCGGCCACGCGCCGCACGGTGTTGTCGATCGCCAGGGTCAAAGCCGGGGGGCCACGTGCCTGATTGTAGGTTCGAGCGGGCTCTTCGCCCTCTTTTTGCTCTTTGCCTTCAGGGCCTTCTTTGCCGCCGCCGGCCGGCGCGTCCTTCATCACCTCGTCCGCGACTTTGTCGGCCTCTTTTTCGGCCTTTTCGCCTTTGCCGCCAACCTCCATCTTGGCGGCCTTGTCGCCGCCCTCTGGCCTTAGCATCGCCCCGAGCGCGGCCTTGTCCTTGGCAATCTCGGGCTTTGCGGCGTCTGCCGCCGGCGCTTTGCCGGCTTCGGCAGGTTTGCGCTTTTTGTCCTTCTCGGGCGCGGGGGCAGCCATGGCGACCTCTCGTGGTTTCAGGTTTCGTGTTTCTTGTTCGGCAACCAGTTGTCGTTAATCACCAGCCGGAAGGTGATATTGACGCCGGCATCGAGCTGGTCGCTGAGGTGAACGGCGGGCATATCGACTTCGCGGCGGATATACGGCAGCGCGCTGTTCTCCCGCAGAACGAAGTGGTTGGACGGCGGATGGTCGGCATCGAGCGACGTCTTCCACGGTCTGGCGTTGACGAACACGCAATGTCGCAGCAAGTATGCGGAGTTTCCGACGGCGCGCAGTTTCGGCCCGACCCTGCCATTGAAGGTGATGGCGGAAAAACTCGACATGCCCGTGGGGAAATTCGGCTCGTAAATCGGCTGAACTTGCTCCAATCCCATGTTGTCCGGCAGCACCTGAGCGATCGCATTGTTGTCGACTGTGACGTCTTCGTAGTTGGTCAGCGTGATCGGCTGGCGGCCCTCGAAGATGCCCTCGGCGCCCTCGCCCCATTCCGGTGGGAACACCCGGTCGAACCGAATGATCCGCCGGATCCTATTGTCGCTGATATTCGTTCTGCGCGGTGCGGTGAAAAAGTCGGCAGGAAGGTCGGTCTCATTGGCCGCCAGATCGATGGCGACGTCGAGCTCGACGAACGCATTGCCGGTGATCGTGGCCGGGATCGACGTGTTCGTGAAGCTGAACACACCCCAGTTGGGCGGGCCCGATTCCTTGTTGTCGGCCACAAGACCGAGGACCGTCGCCATCTGACCGATGAAACCGGCCACCTTGATGTCGCCGGCAATCAGCCCGTTCGCCGTGTTCACGAGCTTCAGTGCCGCCTTGTCGGACGCACTGAGATCATCGCCGGTCGTGACGGGCTCGTCGATGCTACCGCCGGCTGCCAAAATCGGGCGGAATTTTGTGAAATTGCCCACTAGGCCCGGTGTGCCCGCGCCGAGTTTTCCAAAGGTCGGCCGGGTGTCTTTTCCGGTCAAGGCCGCCAGCACCGGCAATCGTCGGGGCCCACCCCTGATGCCGGGACCTGGCGCCCGCGCGACCCGCGCCATATTCTCGGCCTCGAGAAGCCGGTTCGACGCCGCGTGGATCGTAGTCAGATTGGATTTGACCTTGGCGAACTCCTCGGGTTCGCCGATCTCGCCCGAGTCTTTCAGCATCCGAAGCGCCAGTGTCCAATAGCGTTCTGCCCCCGGTCGCACATCTGGCGGCAGGTCGGTGAAATTCAGCAAAAGTTCCGAGTTGCCCGGGTAGGGCGCGAACAGATTCTGTGCGATCAAGGCTTCGCGTTCCAAGGTGCGCCGGTCGACCGCTGTGCGGGCAACCAAATCGTTCGAAGCCGAAAGTTTGCCGGCCCCGCCAAAGGTCTCGAAGTTGATCGAGCGGAACTGGTTGTTCTCTAATTTCAGGCTGGCCGCCCCTCGCCAGACACCGATCGCCTGCGCGCCGGCGGCCACCCGAAAGATGCTTTCGCGGACGGTGACGTTTGTTCCGGCGACAGATTTTTCGACGGGGGCAACGACGATGCCCTGGGCCATGCCGTCGTCGCTTCGGGCCACCCGCATCGAGATGCGCCAGGCCTCGAAGTCGCCCACGTCGTGCACGCCGACCACCCAGGTCCGAGACTCGGGGTCGTCGATCTGCATGTCGCCGACAAAGCTCATTTCTTCCAAACGGCAGCTCTTCAGGCCGAAGAAGTTGACCATTCCGAGATTTGGTTTCGCTTTTGCGACTTCGAGCACGGTCAAATCCCTGCCGGCGCCGCGCAATGTCACCGCTACGCCGTTGCGGAATTCTACGGGTGCAACCAGCTCGAAGCGCCCGGCGGGGATGCAGATCAGCGCATGGCTGTTCTCTTCTTCCGACAGGTTTTCGGCGATTTTGGTCAGTTGTTCGGCAAGGTCCGCTTTGGGATTGATGCAAAACGTGCAGTGGCAATCGTGGCCTTCGCCTTGCGGGCGCGCGAAGAGAAGATCAAGCGCACCCTGCACCGTCCAGGCCTTGGCCTCTGATTGCGAATTGTCGTACCCGATATCGAGCGCGTCCAGCTCCGTGAGCGCGGGGAATGCCCGCGCGCGCATGTCCGGCTGAGCCTCGTTGCGGAATTCCTCGCCCTCGATCATCCCGATGAATGTGTAGTGATGCTCGACCTCAACCGGCTCGGCGTGCCAGATCAGCTTGTCGCCGGTTTCGGTGGCGTATTCCCGGATCTCGACAGACCAGGCGTCGCCGGGCAGCACATAAGGCACGGTCTCGATGTCGTCGGCCACCATCACCAGGTCGAGACCACCGACATCGAGGCTCAGCGTCCAAATGCCGTCGGTGACCTCCATGCTGCCCTCGACCGTCAAGGTCCCGACCGGTTCCGGCGCGAGGTCGTCTTCGTCGAGATCGATGCGCACGGCGCCGTCCCAGACACGCAGCATCGCGCCCTCAGGCGCAGCGGCCATCGCGGCCTTGATGTCGGACCGGGCATGCAGCGTGGCCAACCGATCCGTCATGCCGGCGGTGTAAAGCCCAAGCCGTTGCTCGGCGGCAAGCCATGTCAATTCGAACACCGCGGTGTCGAACGCACTGTCGGACAACAACGTGTCGGCGGCCGAGACCGGCACTTCGACGTGACCGTTGTCGCGCGACCATTTCAGAATGACGCGGGTATCCTCCGGTTGCACCGCGGGCACGCTGGGTGCTTCCATATTTGGCTTGTTGTGGTGCGAGGCATGCACCTCTAGCCGGAAAAGGTCGTTGCCGGCGTCCTGGTTGGGATCCTCCAGCGTGGTGGCACAGGGGTCGCAGTCGTCGGGTTCGATGATTTCGTTGGTGAATGCCACCTCAGTCAGGCGGAAGTCGCCGACCCGCGGCAGACCATTGTCCTGAACGCGCGTGGCAATCTCGGCGTCGGTCAACTCGCCCGGCGTCGGGGCGAGCTTAAGTTGCGCCATCAACTCGGTGCGCGTTGAGGTCTCCGCCGACAGGAAGGCGGGATCGACGAGCCTTGGGTCCTCGGCCGGACCAACATGGCGGTGCCACAAATCGGCAAAGAGCGCGACCGGCTGTGCGCCGGCGTCGATCTCGGGCGCGCCAAGGAGGTCCTGCTGCTGATGCAGCAAATCCAGTCCGGCGCCTTGCTCGAGGCTGGCGCCGTCTTCCGCCCGGACCTCTCCGACATGGCCGTCCGCCACGACCTTGCCAGGGCCGATGCCGTCGATCACTTTGTGGGCCGAGGGGCTCAATTCCTCGGACCAGCGGACGACACCGCCGGTTTGCGGCACGCCGGTGCGGATCGAGGTGTCGCCAAGTGCCGTTGTGTTGCGCAGGCCAATGGCCATGCCCTCGCGTTGGTCGGCGTCGGTGACCATTGCGCCCTGGCTAAGGATCTGTTGCGAATACCGCCGCTCTTTTTGGAAGGAATATCTGCTGGCGTTGCCACTCATCGGTTCAGTCCTTCTTTCAAATCACTCTGCCATCGACGGCAGTGCGGCAAGGAGCCGCTTGTCGTAATGGCCGAATACCTGTTGCCCGACCGGCAGGAATTGACGCGCCTTGGCAATGCCGGCGGCCAGCCGGGCCAGATGCCAGGCGTTGTGATAGACGCCCATCTCTCCGCCATCCTCCGCACCGGTCGCGATCTCGCGCGCTGTCCGGTCCGAGAGCACCGCGAACCCCGGCTCTCCGATCATGGGCAGTTGGTCGTGCAGCATCGAGCCTTCGCGCTCGATACAGGGCAGACGCAGGAACTGTGCCTCGCCCTCGACGGTTTTGAAGCTGTGCACATGGGCGGTGTCGAAGCCGACCGGCACAAGGGAATACCGCACACAGCCGACCTTTTCCCCGGTGCCGTCGCCGAGAGCAACGAAGCTGCCGGACATGATCGAATCCGAGACCCGGGCGATATGCAGGACGGCGGCATCCATGACCGTACAAAACTCAAGCTCGGCCACAGTTTCGGCCGGGGTCAGGTTATTGAGGTTCAGTGTCCCGAACGCCGAATTCCGCGCGGTGATCTTGGACCCTGGTCCACCGCGGACGCCCGGGCCGGTGACCGTGCCGATCGCGCAATTCAGAAAGGTGACATCCTGGCCGCGCATGACCCGAAGGGTCCCGGCAAATTTGAGGTCTTCGATCACATGCTGGCCTTCGGCGTCGGCACTGGCGTTGTTGAGGTCGACAACTGCGGCAGCGTCGTCGAAGAAGACATCCGCCAGCGCTGTTCCGTCAGGCACATTTTGGGTCGTCACCCGACCCTTGGCGATCGTGGGCTGGGCGAGGGTCAGCTCGGCCCCGGTAAAAAGGCCGTGCGGCGGACGCACGAAAAGCGTCACTGAATCCGGCTTGGCCAGATGGGTCAGCCGCGGACGGCGCGGCCGCGGCGCGCGCATGTCAGGCGCACGCAACGACCGGTCCTCGTAGGTGTTGGGAAAACACGGGGTTCCCCGGCGCGCACGTACCGTAAATGGCGTCAACGGCCCCGGCGCGCCGGCGCCGTTGACCGGGCGTACCTCGGCGTCTGGCCGTTCGATGCCGCCCTGAACCGCACGCATCGCGGTGCGCGTGTCGGGCGTTCCGACCGGCAGGCCGGCATGGGCGTTCGGGCGGCTGGCGCGGAAACCCTCGACGAACGGATTGGCGAGATCGGGTGCGGGCAACGGCTCTTGCAGGATCGCGGTATCCGCCGGATGCCAGAGCCCGGTGATTTCGCGATGCATCATCGGGCGGCGCGCAAGCGACGGCGTCCGCAAGACGCGGGCCGCGCCCGGGACCACCACGACCGGCAAACCTGTGATCAATTCGGCTGCCGTGTCGACCGCCACACGTGTACCGCGGCGGCGCGCCACCCAGATCGATGCCGAAAGCTCGCGCCGCCGGCTTTCTGGATCCGGTGCCACCAACTCGACACCGAAGAGCTGTGCCACATACGGCACCAGCCAGCCTTGGATCGCCTTGTCGCCGAACGTCTCGCCAACCGGGTCCATTACCCCGTCGGCGTAAAACTGCATCAAAGTGGCGTCGAACCGGTCCAACAGGTGCCCAAAGCCGTAGAGAAACGCCTCTAGATCGCCAAGCTTGTCCTGATCCGGGTTGCGGTTGTCGTAGAGCCGATGCACCTCGGGAAGTTCGCGATAGAGAATGCGCCCGGCGCGGGAGACGAAGAGCGGGTTCATGTGTTATCTCCCGAAGACCATTCGATCTCGATGTCTTCCGGTGCCTCGACGTACACCGTTTGCGTGGGCGCCGGGATAACGGCCTGGATGGCATCGCTGGCCGATGTGATCACGCGCGGCGGATCGAGGGCCGGCCAGGCCGGCGTCAGGGTGAAGACCAGGTAATCGACTGCTTCATGCGCCTCCAAAAGCGCCGTCATCTCAGTGACGTAGAGCGTGCGGCCCAACTCGCGCGCTTCCAGGCTGAATGCGGCGAACAGCGACTGCTGCAGCTCCTCCAACACCGTGACATCCTGGGCAAATCCCTTTTTCAGAGTCACCGAAGCGCTGCCCGTCACCGGCGCCGGACGATACGGCTGGATCGTCAACGCGGTGCCGGGAAGTGCCCGGGTCAGCAGGAACTCCTCCAGATCATCGCGCACGGGCTCGACCGAGCCGCCTCCGGCCGGGACGATCGTCAGCACGATGGTCGGCCGGCCTTGCGACCCGGCCTCCCGGACCAGATCGGCATGGGCGTGCCAGACGCTGGTCGAGCTTTCCGCCAAGCGCGCGAAGTCCCGTGCCGACAAAGCCCGATCCATCAGGGCGAAATGGCTGTTGCCCTGAGATTTCAGTGCTGCAGCGTCTTGCAGATCGGCGCCGAGTTGCGGGGCAAGTGGTTGCATCATTGCGCCGATGATCGGGTTCTTCGGCGTCGGCTTGGTGATCGCGAAAGGCGGCACCGAATTGCCGACCTGCCCCGATCCCTGGCGGAAGCGGGTCAGGCGCACGCCGTCGGCTTCGGTCGAAAGCCGCGACAGAAACACCGCCTCGGCGCTGCCGTCCTCGGCAAGCCGGACCAGATATGAGGGTTGCAGCAGATCGGCGTCCTCGGCCCGCGCCACGACGCGAAGCTTGCGGCCGGACGCGGTGATTTCGATATCGGGAACGGCACCGCCCGGAAAGCTCGGATCCGGCAAGGTCGCGATGTCTGACGCGGGCAGGGTCATCACCTGCCCGGAGACCGAGCCATCGCCGGACCCGAGCACTTTTTCAGGCAGGCTCTTGCCGTGGCCGAAGGCCAGGACATTGCCGTAGATCACTGTGTGGCCGATCCGGAAATCCGACAGGTCGGACAGATCCTCTTCGAAGGTCAACCGCAAATCGTCGGCAAGACGTTCCGCCGTGGCGATGGTCAGGGCCATCCCCTGTCCGGCGTCATCGTCCGTGGCGGTGTCGGGATCGGGCGCAACAAGCAAGACGCGACCGGGCTTGAGAAGATCGTCGAAATCGCTCGTCACTTCGAGGTCAAGTGCCGAGTTCATTGCGGCCGGGAACAACTCTGCATCGGATCGATACTCATGGACCAACCCGCTTTTGGCCCCGAAAGCGAAGGCGATCTCGCTTACGTCGTCGGCGCCATACCCGCTTGGGAGATTTGCGACGAAATCAAACCCATCCTCGTCCGTCGACAGGTCCGCGAATTCCGCGGCCGCGACCGCGCCGTCCTTCAATTTGACCGCCATGGGATCCCCGTCTGCCAGCCCCTCGGGGGACGGCGCGTCGATATGGACCCGCCCGGCATCGAGCGTGACCAGATCGCCCACAGGTTCGGCGTCCTGGGGCGTGATGTACGGGCCGAGGACCGGAATCTGGTCTGCGATGGGCAACGTATCGTCTTGGGGAATCACGCTGCGGACGGCCGGAAAGACGTTCTTCAGCCCGGACGGCTTGGACCGGTTGATCCGCACGTCGCGGCCACGAACCTCGAGCACGGTTGCGGTGTTGCCGAAGACGAACCCGATCATGTTTCCGATCAGGGTGATGCCGTTCAGAGCCGCGTCGATCTTGGCGTTGCCACTGACGCTGACGATCGCGGAGGCCGTCGATGTAAGGGCCTCAGTAACGACGGGAGAGGTTTCGACCGATTTGGCCTTGATCAACTCGGTTTGGGCGACGGCATCGACATACCACGTCAGGTTGTTGACGTGGGTTGAATCGGTGGATAGCGACACGACTTGGCCGACATAGACGTCAGGCGTGGCAGCGAAGTTCAGCCAGGTCGACCCGATGGGCCGGGCGGGATGCACCTCGGCGGGGGCAAGCAACATCTCGGCGCTTTGCATCGTGCCGACAAAACCGCCGGGACCGCGATCCAGAGTGACTGTGCCGGCGGACTTATCGGCCGCGTCGACCAGCGCGCCCTGCATGGCGTTGCCCTGGCTGAGCACGGCCATGTGGCCGGCAAGCGCGATCGTTAGAACCGAGGTATCGGCGATCTCAAAAACCGACTGCGAGGCGGGCACCGGATCGCTGCGCTGATCCCAGCCAGCGGCGCGCATCAGGTTCAGCCCGGGTTCGACGACTTGGGGATTGAGACTCTCAAAGGTCAGGATCGGGTTTCCGTCGGACGGCAGGTATTCCACAGCAAGGCCGCGCTCGATCGTCTGGCGCGGCGTGTCGTCCACAATCGACAGCGCGATCGGCACCTGCGCCGAGGCGGCCAGGCGCGGTTCGAAATCGATCAATTCCAAAAGCCGGCGCAGGTGCGGTGCCTGGGTCGCCGTTGCCAGAAAGCCCTCGTTTGCGTAGGCATCGAGCGTTTCGGTCAGAATGTGGAAGGCGCGTGCGAAGGCGCGGGAAATCTGGGCGGTCTGGTCGAGCGGAATACGGTCGTATTGTGCGCGGAGCGCCGTGCGGTAGTCCGCGTTGTCGTCGACAAAGCTCCAAGGCGTCGGCTGACGCCAGCTGGATTGGATCGCCGCCAAAGCGTCTTCGATCGGCAATTCATCGTCGAATTGGCCGGTTTCCACCGCGCTGCGCCAGGCATCGGGATCGTCATGCGAGGTCGCCTGCAGATTGCGCGCAAAAAGCAGCAGGTGCGCAATCCGCAGGTATTCCACCCACTCCGCCGCCCCGCCCTCGATATAGCGGAAACGGCTCAATCCCGCGCGGTTCCAACGCGTCAGGTCGCGGACCTCGGTATCGGTGCCGGCGATCTTCATCCCACCTGCCCACCGCGCAATTCAAGAACCACATAGCCGGTTTCCGAGCTTGGGTTGTCCGGATCGAGGGTCAGCGCCTCCTGGCTTCCAGGCCTCAGGATCCCGGACGCGGTTGCGTCCGAACCGGGCCGGCCGGCGATCTGCAAGCGGTTGATCAGAACGCCCTCGACCCCGGGCACCGCCATCAGCGCCTCTTGCACATCCGACAGATAAAGCACGTCGCCAAACCCGTAATTCGCCGGATCGAAGAGCTGGCCGGCCGCAGTCGACAGTACCTGCCGGACCGCCGCTTCAACCTCGGATCGATAGAACCGCGGCTGGATGTGCACGCAGAGCCGGATGAAGACTCCGACCCGGATCCCGTCGACCAGGCGCAGGCTGGTTCCAATCGGCAGAAGCGGCGTAACAATGCGCGAGATCACCGAGCGCAACGTGAAGTCTGGCAAGGTGGTCTCGTCCAATAGCAGCATCGGATGTTCGGCTTGATCGGGCGGTACCGCGCGGTCGCGTTCGGCAATGGCCCAGGCGATCAGCGCGTCGGCGGCGTCGAATTCGCTGACTTGGTCGTGCAGGCGGCGCGGCGGCTCGGTCAGCAGCGTGACCACTTCGTACACCCCGAACCCGGATTCCATCCGCCAGCGGGGATGCACATGGGCAATCAACGGGCAGCCGTCGAGGAAGTCGGCCAGATCGTCGAGTGTGATGAAGGAGATGATCGAGGTCAGGTCGCTCAGCCCGGCGACCCGTGCCACATCCATCAACTGCGGGCGCGCGGTCAGCGCCGCCTCCAACGCATCGATGGCCGCGACAGAGCCGTCATACCCGTATTTCTTGATTTCCTGGCTCGTCAGCTCGGCACCGACCGCTGCGAAGGCGGGATCAATCCCGTCGATCAACTTCAAAAGCAGCACCAGCGAACGCGGCATGCGCGCGGTCGCGACGAACCGCTCGGCGAACACGGTGTCGAGCGCATGGCTGGCGCGGTCCAACCCTGCGGCCAGGACTTCGACCAGCACGGTTTCGACATCCGCCTCGGTCCAACGCTGGCGTTCGGGGTCGGCGGCCGCGAGGTCTTCCAGCATGACGCGCCGGAACCCCTCGAAATCGCGTACCGACCAATCGAAATCATCTGGAACAACGACTGGATCCGATGGCAGCAGCACACGGCGACGACCGCAGTCCGGGCAACCATCGGGCAGGAACTCCAGCTCGGCTACGGGGCGGTTCGCCATGTCAGTTGCCCTCCTGAGTCGGCGGCACAAGTTCGCCACTGGAAATCGCGAACTTCACCTCTTCGTCGCGGTTCAATGCGGCAAGGCGGTAACGGACGAGGATGTCGAGCTTTTCCGGCTGGCCTTTGGACGGACCGGCGGAGACGAAGATCGAACCTGGCTCGGCCTCGCCGGTCAACGCCTCGGACACGCCGGCGGCCAGCGACGCTTCGATGCGCGAGCTCAGTTCGGCGGTCATCGGCATGAAGAGAAGCTGCTGCGCGCCGATGCCGAATTGCCGCAGAAAAACCCGCTCTCCCGCGGCTGTCAGCAACACTTGGGCGATTTGTTCGCGGATGTGATCGGTCCGGCCGGACCGGCGCCCGCCATCGGTCTCGACCCTAAATGGGAACGACAGGTAGCGGGCGGAGCCTTTGAGTTGCTCTGTCGCCATCTAGGCCCCCTTTACTTTCATCAGGCTGGTCGCTGTCGGCGGCAGCCCCGGCGGCACCGGCGGACCTGACGGGCCCACCGGGGTCGGATGCGTGTGCATGGAAAAGACCGTGTTGATGAAAGCCTCGGCGTTCAGGATCGACGAGGTCGCAGACTTGCCCAGACTGACCTGATCACCGTCGAGTTTGATCTGCGCCGCCGTCAGGGTCGCACCGGAGCTGTCCAGCGCCAGCTCGGTCGAGCCATGTTTCAGCACCACGCCGCTTTGGGTCATCTCTAACAGCCCATCGCCCTGACCCTTGAGCCGTGTGATCTTGTTGACCGGATCGAGCAGCAGTTCACCGCTTTCGGGGTCGGTCACGGTGACGACGCCGTCCTTGTCGATAACGATGTCGGTGCCAGAGGGATGGTGCAGCACCACCTGCTGGGTCCCACCGTCGCCGTTCGGGGTTCGGTCATCCTCCAGCCGCAATTCGATCCCGGCCTCGGTGCGCAGCATGTGCAGGGTTCCGGGATCGAGATCGAAGCTGTCGGGCGGGGCGAGATCGCCACCGGCCTCGGCATCGTCGGGGTAGTAGACGCCAGCCCAGATCGGAGATTTCGGCGAGCCTTCGACGAATTCCACCAGGACCTGGCTGGAAACCGCCGGCACGAAGATTGCGGCCTCGTTGGCGTTTCCGCCCAGCCCAAACTTTCCCATCGCCCATTTGTGCACGCCCTGACCCAGTACGGTGGGCACCTCGACAAGCAGCCTGCCACGGTTCTTCGGGTCCGCGTTGTCGATCACGATGCCGCGGTAGGTGCCGTAGAATTTGCCTTGCTGTTCCTTGACCAGGCCGGTCAGTGCGGAGATCTGGGCGTTGTCTTCGGGCATGGCCTATCCCTCGTTGATTCCGTTTTTGCGCAGCAGCGCCTTCTGGGTGTAGCCGGCGGCGTCGAAGACATGCTCGACCGAGTCGACATAGAACCGACCCCCGTATTTGCGGCCTACGCCGTCGACGGTGACCAGTTTGCCGGGCAACAAAACATGGCCGTAGATCGTGCTGTCGATGACCGCTTCTGCCGTGATCGACAGGCTGGCCTCGTTGATCTTGGCCTGCGCCAGCATCCGCGCCGCTTCGGGCGGGGTGTCGCCTTCTTGCCGCATCCGTTCGCGCATCACTGGGACGCCCGCCGCGGCAGCTGCCTCGTTTGCCGCTTCGGTCCCCAGGATCGGCAGATCTGGGCTGACCACGGTTTCCTCGGCCGCTCCGGTTCCGGCGGTATCGACCGTCGCCGTGACCGCCTCGTCGGGCACCGCGCTTTCCTCGTCGATCTTGAACGACATGCAATTGGTGTCGGGTCCGGCATAGACCAGCAATGGTGCTTGGGGCTCGCCCTCCAGCCGGATCGGACCGAAATACATCTCATCGAACAGGATCCGCATCTCGTAGCCGACCGCCTCGGCGCGTTCGGACAGAAAGGCGAAATCGGTCTTGTCCTGGGTCACCACCGTGTTGATCTGTCCATCGGCGCTCAGCGCGTCCAGCCGGAAGGCGTATTCGGCCAAGACGCTTGCCGCGATCGCCTTGTCGGTCAGGGTCTGGTCGCTTTCGCTGTCGCCCCAGTCGCGCGTCCGCTGTTCGCGGTCGAGCGCGATGGTCTGATCCTGGACTTCGATCGTGACCTTGGCCGCGCCACGATCTTCGGGGAATTCAGGCGTGATCTTAACCACATAGCCCCAAAGCACGTCCTCAGAGTAGGTGCCGAAATCGGCGAGGATTCGGATCGGGCTCCAGCGTTCGAAATAGCCGCCGTCGATCACCGGCCAATCGCCATTGGTGTCGCGCCCGGAGGTGAACACCAGCGAGCCTGCGCCGGCTTCGTTGCGGGAGACGGTCAGCGTGACGTTCTCCAGCACCGGATAGAGATCGGCGATCTCAACCGGCACGTTGCCCGACAGAATCTTGATCGATGCCGGCTCGACGACCTTGAAGATATCGGGCAACGCGATCATGGCGTGTCCGGCCGTCGGGGAATGATGATCCGGGTGCCGGCCAGGACCTGCGACAATGCGGTGCGCGGGTCGGGTTCGGGCGCATAAATCAGATCGGCAGGCAGAAAGACGTGCGGATTGGCTTCGGCGATGACCCACCACAACCTTGGGTCGTCGTAGAAATCCTGCGCCAAGGTGTCCAGCCGGTCGCCGATCTTCAGCTCGTATTCGACAAATCCGGTATGGCGGCGCACTGCGCGCGGCATCAGGCCCCGGAACGGCGCGAACGCGGGATCGTCCCACGCGAATGCGGCGGTGTCGGAATAGCGTTTGCGGGGGTCGCGGCGCATCACAGGCTCCCCATCACTTGCCCGATGATGTCAGAGGCAGATCCGACACCGGGCTTGGTCTTCAGACGAGAGGCCGACAGCTGCTGGCGTAATCGGTCTGCGAAGATGAACGGGTTGTGCGCCTCGATCAGCTGCATGGTCAGCTGCGCCTTGGCGCTGATCGGCGCGAGCGTCGAGAGAAACTCGTTGACCGTGTAACTGACGGTTTTCAGTACCACCGGCAGGATTTCCCCGCCCCATATGAACAGCACAACCGATGGCGTGACATCGCGGTCGAAAGCGCGGGCGCCGGTGAGCCCCAATTCGCTCAGCACCCGCAAACCGCCCATCTTCTGGCTGCGCGGTTCCACCAAAAGGCGCAACGAGTCGAGCACCGGCTGAAGCCCAGTGCGTCCCAGTTCCCAGCCTTCGAGATCCATGTAGTCGGCCGCGGAGAATAGCACTTCGACCGACAGCGTCTCTTCCTGCAGCGCTGCGGCCTGCATGATGCGCGGGGTCTGCATCGGTGTCTGGAACGCGAAATCCGTGCCGGTGCCGGGTGTGTTGTTGACCTTAAGATCGGTGCCGCGCGTGCGCGAGTATTCCTCTGGGTTATGCTGGAACGGCAGCACGATCGCATCGGGGTTGAGGTTAAACTCCAAGAGAATGCCGTGGGTCATCATCGGCCGGCCCTCGCAAGCGCGTCGGTCAAGCCGTCCACAGCGCGCGCCGCCAATCGTTCGGCCGTGTCGCCGGGGCGCGCCTCGAGCACCGGGATGGTCAATCTGGCGATGGCGCCATCGCCCATGTCTTTAGGCAGGTCGATCCGGCCGAGTGCCCTGGTCAGCGCCGTGCGAAACGCCACCGGATCGATCCCAGGCACCCCCTCGACGGCGATCGACAGACGGTCGATGACCAATTGGGCGGTCATGGCGCGTCCTCCTCGACAAACGGCGCAAGCGCCAGCAGGTCGTTCCGGGTGAAGGTCGCGATCGATTTCGTGCGCTCACGCATCACGGCGCGCGCCACATCGGCGGCCGTCAGCCCGCGGTCCGCAGCGTGCGCCAGCGCCTTGCCGTAATGGCAGGCGCTGGCGATCTCGGCCGCCGACAGATCAACCGTCGCCGCAAGCTCGGCCAGATGTTGGCGCGTGGCGGCGGGCAAACCGTCGCCGATTTCGCGTTTCCAAGCCTCGATCCGCAAGTCGAAGTCGGGCCGTTTGAATTCGACCACCGCCGAGAACCTCCGCAGATAGGCGTCGTCGAGATTGGTGCGTAGATTCGACGTCAGCCAAACCGGCCCCTTGTGCCGTTCCAGCAGCATCAAAAGGTGGCTCACGGTGAGGTTCACGTAGTGGTCGCGGCCCTCTTTCACCGAGACGCGCTTGCCCAGCAGCGCATCGCACTCATCGATCAGGATCGCGCCACGGGTCCCGCTCATCTGATCGAACACCCGCGAAAGATTGCGTTCGGTCTCGCCCAACCACTTCGATACGATGGTGCCCAGGTTCAGTTGGAACATCGGGCGTTCAATGCGGCGCGACAGGTGGAACGCGGCCAGGCTCTTGCCGGTTCCCGGCGGCCCGGTCAGCAGCACCGCCGGGCCGGCGCGACGCTGGGCTTCCGGCGCCTCGAGGGTGTAACACGCCAGTGCCGCCACCTCGTCGAGCGCCCGCTCGGTCTCGGGCCGCAGGATCAGCGCTGACAGCGGGGCAGAGCCGTCGTCGGCAAGGCTAATGCCGGCCGGCAAGGTGCCAAAGCCCTCGTCGCCAAGCACGCAGCGGATCAGGCGTGGCCCGGGACGGATCAGACGCGCGGGTCCCGAGCCTTCGACCTGCAGCCAATGCTGCGCCAATAGCGGGCCGGTCGGCGACAGGACGCGGTGCAGTGCGGTCTCTTCCTCGGGGCCGACCATCAAAAGCTCGTGCAAAAGCGCCTGACAGACGACGGGTTCAGAAATGCCTGACTGCAACGCCGCCAGCGCAAGCGCACGCGATGGCCAGGCCATCGGATAGAGCGCAACGGCCATCGCATCGCAGGCCAGCGGTTCGGGCGGTTCGGCCAGCCCCAGAAGATCCGCCCAGAAACCGTCCTTGCGCGCCTCGATCACCCGCGCGACGATCGCCTGCAGGTCGCGTTTCTGCTCGGCGGTGGCGGTCTTGCCCTCGCGGTGCCGTGCCGTGACGCCGATCAATGTCGCAATCCGCGACAGCTCGTCGGTGAGCGCGGCGGAATGATGCGCATCATCCGTGGCGAAGGCGAGCACCTGGGACATCACGGCGCCTCCATGGTGATGACCACCCGGCTGAGCGACAGGGTCTCGGGTTCGACCGTGCGCGCCGCTGACAGCCGCAGGACATCGGCGACGCCGGTATCTGTCAGCGTGATGTCCGTGGGCGCGATCAGGCCGCCGTCCAGCAACGAGGCGCGCACCAACGAAGTGAGCGAGGTATCGCTGAGCCGTACGGTCGCATCGACCCAGCCGTTGGCGCCGTCCCAGACTTCGAGCGTCAGGGTCAATTCCTCTTCGGCCTCGGTGACGGCGACGACCGACAGAACCTGATCGCCGCCTCCGGCCGTGAAGGTGATCTCGGGCACCAGATGCGGCGCGGCTGGGGTGCCGATCTGCAGCGCCAGGACCCCCAACGCGACCACCGGCTCCGGCTCTGGACCGGGCATTTCGGGGCGCACGCCGACCTCTTGCGGGTCGGCGGCCAACGGATCCTCCAGCAACGCCTGGATCACCGGCGGACCCTCGCTGCCGGGGCGCGACGGGGTGACGATCGCGAACGAGAAGGTATAGGCGACCGAGGTGCGTTGCGGCGTATCGCCCTGCGTCGACCAAATGTGGTTGGTGTCTTCGATATCGATCGACCGGGGCCGCGCCTCGATCATCAGATCGCTGTTGATCAGATCGGCGGCGGGTCCGATCGGCAGGGCGTTGGCGATACGGATCGGGCCGAACTCTGGCTCTTCCATGAAGAGCCGGATGATATGCGACAGAATCCGCAACTCGAACGTCCCGGCACTTTCTTCCGCCGTGGCGCCGGCGACGCAGTAGGCTGTGAACAGGGTGTGCAGCCGCAGCGCCTGCGCGCTGTCTGGGGTGACCAGCATGCCGGTGTTGTCGAAATCGATCGAATACACCCAGATCGTGACAAGCGGCGGCGCACTTTCGGGGCGCGGATGAAATTGCGCAGGATTGCCGATCTCGACCGTGATCGGGGTCGAACTAAACAGGCTCGTGTTCAGCGACTGAATGCGCTCGCGGACGGCGGTCATGACCTGGGCGGTATGGGATGCGCTGGTTTGCATCGCTTAAAGCCGCCTCAATCCGGCGCGGCGGAGTTGGCTGGAAATCGACAGGCCCTTGCCGTGGCGGGGCGGCGTCGGTGCCCGGGTTTGCGGCGGCGGCGGTGCCTCGGGTTTCGGCGGCGGTGTGATGCGAATGTCGATTTGACCGATGTTCAGGCTGGGTGAGGCAGGAACGGTTGGCACCGTGGGCGACGGTGCCGCCGTAGGACTTGGCACGGTCGCCGTCTGCAGCACCGGCGCCGGTGCCGCGTTAACCGTGTCCGCGACTGGTTCGGCAGCCGGGGGCGCGGGCCGATCGACGGGGTCGGCGGGCGCTCCGGCGGGCTGTGACGGCGGCGTGGGCTCGGCCCGCGCCAAGTGCTGTGCGGCGATCGCTGCCGGCGCCAGCGGTCCTGTCGGTCGATCATCCGTCTGCGGCGTCGGTACGATCAATGACCAGTCGCCGGACGGGTCTGCCGGCGCCTCTGGCGAGGCCGGACCGGACGGCGTTGGCTGGCTCGGGTCCGGATCGAAAACCGTTGGCGACGGGGTCGTGTCGGGCCTGGCAACAGGCGCGGCAGGTGTTGGCGCCGACGCCGCCTCGGTCGGTGCATGCAGCGCTTCGGGCTCGGCCGGCGGCGATGTCGGACTGTCGCCGGCGATCTCCGGTGCGGGCGGTGCGACGACGGGCGGTTGTGACGCTTCGGCGGACGGCGCCGGCTCCGGATACGCCGTCTCGCTGGCCTCGATCTCGGGCAGCTCCGTCGAGGTTTGGTCCGGCGTCGGGCGGCCGGGGGCGGTGATCCCGTACTTGCCGCGCGCGGCGTGTTCCAAGCGTCGCAGCAAACTCATCGACGCTCTCCGATAATCGACAGATACTGGTGACGGCGCGCTTCGGGCAGGGCCAAGATTGCGGCCTCGGACCAGCCATATGTGCGCGCCAACGTATCCACCTCGGCCAAGCATTGGCGGGTGTGTTGGCCGATCCAGTCGATGGGATCGAACCACCAACCCGAGGTTGCGCCGCATTCGGGGCAATCGAAGGGCAATTCCGGCTCAAATCCCGGCAGCACCTTGGCTAGGCCCGCGTCGAACGCCTGCTCCCACGCGTCGATTTCTGCCCTCGGCAAGTCCGCCGTCGCGCACAGCTCGGTCAGGCCCAGCGTCGGATCGCTTTCGAGCTTGCGCTCGTCCGACGCGGTGGGCACGCGGAACGTCACATGGCCGCTTGGCCCTTCGACCTCGATCTCGGCGGGTATCGGACCTGGCGCCGGAGTGATCTCGAACTCGTCCACGGCGACCCTCAGATCGACGGGCGCACCGCACGAAGAACAGGCCGAATTGAACCACGCCGGCCAGGCCCCGAGCGAGAACGCCAACTGAAACAGTGCGATCTGCCGAACCTGCATCGACAGCCCCTCAGGCCAGCCGGCCAAGCCCCGATCCGGCGAAACGAAACCGATTTCGATTAGCGCTGTGACCCGATCCGACCGCATCGCCCCGGGATCGGAGGCCACATCGTACAGCGCCAAATCCCGACCGGCGCCCGTGGGCGAGAGCATCAAATCCGCCGCGGCGATAGAAATTCCGCCGGGCATGCGCGGTCCTGCAACATCCGTCACCGAACATCCTCCAAGTGCCGAGGCGCCGCGGGGGGGCGATTATTGCTGGCGGTACCAGCCTTCGCAAACGACCGTGAAACTCGAAATACCGAATGTATTCATTGTGTTGGCATCAACTTCCGGCACCGGCGCGTATTCGCTGACCCAGGCGCCGGCGATGATATATGTCAGCGCCGTCTCGCCGTTCAGCCGCATGATATCGAGGCGCAGATCGCGCCGGAAATCGGCAAGCTGGTGGGCGCCGTCGCCCTCTTTCCAATTCGACACCGCCATCGCCCAATCCTCGAACCGCCCGTCGTCGAGGCCCAGGCCCTGTTCGAATGTGATCGGCTCGTACGACGTGCCGCCGGTGATTTGCGACTGACTGTTGCGGGGATGGCCGGCCGTGCGCACCGCCACGGCTTCGTTCTTGCACTTCAGGCCGGAACATTTCATGACCCCCGCTACCGGCAAATCGCC